>Ga0187882_1001152_pt1 | contig 27566 bp, 26 predicted proteins | sample June2016WEW_19_1_3_FD_132991 | JGI IMG/M metagenome (GOLD analysis project Ga0187882, IMG submission 132991) | Peatland microbial communities from SPRUCE experiment site at the Marcell Experimental Forest, Minnesota, USA - June2016WEW_19_150 | ecosystem: Environmental > Terrestrial > Soil >... | reverse complement strand
GCCGACCGTTTTGGGCCGGTGAGGGCATCAATGAGCACCGATGTGTCGAGGACAATCAAGGGCGGTTTCTCCGCGCGCCATTGCGCCCCCCGCGCCGCCGGGCCTTGCGGATCTCATCGATTTCCTTATCCACCTCAGCCGCAGGCCGGTCCGGAATCATGGGCACGAGCCTGTCAAAGTCAGCGAGCATGCGACGCCGCTCGGCTTCGCTGAGTTTCCCGATGCGCAGGTGATAGTCCTGTACGGCCTCGCGGACCACTTCGCTCTTAGGTATCGCGAGGCGCTGGGCTGCATCGCTAATCTGGAGGACAGTAGCGTCATCAAGAGTGAATGTGACCTTTTTTCGATTTGCCATATCGATACCATATTACCATATCGTATGCGGTCCACCGCACATTGTCCTTGTGCTACTGGTTTTAGTTCGGCCGGATTCAGGTTAGGCTTGCCAAAGCCGAGAGGTGAAGATTCCTGAGACATCGCCCAGACGCGGGTAATTACGGGATTTCCCGCCCAAGTCCACAAGACAGAAAAGGCGAGGATCGCATCCTCGCCTTCTCATTTCTGATTAGAGAGCCAGGGTGAACAGCAGCTCTCGGTCTGCTACACAACTCCCCGGATCGAACCGCAATTTGGAGTTAATGTACAGTCCCGATACCATCGCCAGCTGCCATGCCTCCTGGATTCGCCGTCGCGGGAGCAACAAATGACTGATACCGTACGACCTGGTCGACACCGATGCCATAGAGATAGCGGGCAGAGCCGGGTATCGGGGTTGCCAGAATGCCGAATCCGCCCGTGGCGACTGAAGTCGGGATGCCGGCAGGCACGCCAACAACGGCGACGTCTTCACTATATGTGTAGCCGTTAAACCCAGCTGCGTTTATGTACCGCGCGTCCAAGTAACTGTCCGCCACGAGCTGTGCGAACGATCCATATTTCTGGTTATTGACAGAGGCATAGGCCACCTCTGCGGACCCGGCTGTGCGACAACCCTCAATCCCGCCGGATTCATTGGCAGCCATGCGTGAGGTCAGCAGGCTGGGTACAGCGATGGCTGCGATAATGGCAATGATCGCCACCACAATCAACAACTCTACAAGCGAAAACCCCTGTTCGTTCTTCATTTATATTCTCTCCTCTCCTGTGGATGGTTGAGTGCGTCCGCTGATAAGTACAGCAATACGCATGCCACAAAATGACGTGGCGCACATATTGTCATAAGCGATTTAGAATCAATGCGATCCTGAGATCTCTATATCCATGAAAATTTAGCCATACTGCCGAAGGTGATGATACGCATCACCTCCGAGGTGCTGAAAAGCATCACATGGCCACGAATTACATGGCCACGAATTGCACGAATTACACGAAATGGCTAGAGGACGATGCGCCTTACTTCCAATGACTCTCTCCCGAAGTTGAACAGAATTGCCAGGCGGAGTCCTGTTGCCTTGAAATAATTCAGAGCCTGGGCTTGGCGTACGGGTATCAGATTGGATGAAGCTTTGATTTCGACAATGAGCTTGCCATCCACTACAAGATCCGCTCGGTATTTTCCTGCCGCTATCTCTTTGTACCTCACCTGAAATGAAACCTGACGGCTGAAAGGAATTTGTCTCAATGTGAGTTCGTGTCCCAGAGCGCGCTCGTACACGACCTCGAGAAAGCCCGGACCCAGCTGTCGATGAACCTCGAGCGCGGCGCCCACCGTCGAAAAGGAAAGCTCTGGATACAGCACCTCTGTCCTTAACTGTACCTAACAGGAGATGCCCGTCTATGAGCGAAAAAATCTGTGTAATCTGAAAATTCGAGATTCGAGATTCGAAATTCAATATTCCCAATCTCGAATTTCGAATTTCGAATCTCGAATCAGGCTCGGTCGTTCACATTTGGTTGCGGCCTACTGGCGGTGCTAGGTAATCCGTGGCCGATTCTAAGGATGCCGATAGATAGAGGGATTTATTCCCAGGGCCTGGATGCGATGGCGGAGGGACGGCTTGGTCAGTCTAAGATATTCCGCGGCCAGAGTTTGATTCCCATCGGTCCGCTTCAAAATCTGGCAGATCAGGTCTCGTTCGAGACTGCGCAAAAACTCCTCGATGTCAAAGGACTCCTCAGGAAGCGCTATGGACTCGCACACCGCAGGTGAAGGCAGCTTGCGGACAGCGTCGGGCAGGCGCTCAATCTGGATGGCTTCGGTGGTCTCCAGGGCGATGGCGCGTTCGATGGTGTTTTCGAGTTCGCGTACGTTTCCAGGCCAATGGTAATTCTCCAGGCAGTTCAAGGCCTCGCGCGTAATGCTGAAGACCCTCTTCCCGTTCTTTTCGGCATACTGGTGCAAAAAGTGAAAGGCGAGCAGATCGATGTCCTCGGCGCGCTCCCTTAGAGGTGGCAGGAGGATCGTAATGACTGCGATCCTGTAATACAGATCTTCACGAAACTGGCCCTGGTGAATGGCTGCCTGCAAATCTCGATTGGTGGCGGCGATCACGCGGACGTCGACAGGTACTTCCTGGGTTCCCCCCAACGGCCGAAGCTGTCTCTCCTGCAAGACACGAAGGAGCTTTACCTGCATGGCGGGGGTCATGTCGCCGATCTCATCGAGAAATACCGAACCGCCGTTGGCTGCCTCAAGCAACCCCTTCTTATTACTCGCGGCCCCGGTGAATGCACCCTTCATGTAGCCGAACAACTCGCTTTCCAGGAGCGTTTCGGGGAAAGCGCCGCAATTGATCGAGACGAAAGGCAAGTCTTTCCTTCCCGATGCTTCGTGAATAGCGCGCGCGACCAGCTCCTTCCCGGTTCCGCTCTCTCCCGTGACGAGGACTGTGCTCTCACCCATGGCCACGGTCCCGATGGTCCGATAGACGTCGAGCATCTTCGGGCTCTTGCCGACGAGCTGGCTCCGATGCAGTGCCTGGAAAAGCTTCTGTCCCTGCTGGGCCTCGATTTCGCTCTTGAGGGTGGCAACCTCTCGTTTTAAGGATTTTTTCTCGAGGGAGTGCCGGACAATGTTCAGGAGTTCCTCCATCTTAAACGGCTTCGTCAGGTAGTCATAGGCGCCGTGCTGAAGCGCGTCGATGGCTGTGTCCGTGCTGGCGTAGGCTGTGATCAGAATGCATACGGTTTCAGGTGCGAGCCTCTTTGCTTCCTTAAGCAACTCCACGCCCGAAAGATCCGGCATGCGAATGTCCGAAATCAGCACGTCGACCTCCGTTTTATGCAAAAGGTCGAGCGCGGCACTTGCCGAGGAGGCCTTGTAGACTTCCATTCCGGCATCACGCAGCACGATGTCGAGAATCTCGATGATGTTCGGCTCGTCGTCTACCAGCAGAATCGTCGGTTTGGAATCCATAGGCTTAATGCGCTGCAGGCGGAAGGTACAAGGTGACCCTGGTCCCGCGGCCTTTCTCGCTTTCGAAACGGATCTTGCCCTGGTGATCCTCTACAATCTGAAAGATGATGCTCAGCCCGAGGCCGGTGCCGCCCGCAAAACCCGAGTGCAGGGGCTGGAAGAGTTGGGTCTTTTCCTCCTCGGTCATACCCGTGCCGTTATCCTCAAACACGATCTGCCCGCCTCCGTCTTCCTCGTTCCGGGCAGAGATTCGGAGCGTGCCACCTGCAGGCATGGCGCGCAGCGCATTCTGGGCCAGGTTCCAGAACACCTGCTTCAGCCTGTCCGCGTCCCCGTCGATGAGAATCTGTCCGGAAGCGAGGCAGAGCTCGACTCGGTGTCCTTCCAGCACGGCCGGGCTGTTTTTCAGCAGAGTAATGGAGTCCTGAAGCAGGGGCGCCAAATCCAACGATTGGCGAACGCATCGCGTCGGTTTGGCGAAATCGAGGAACTCCTCCACGAACTTGTTGAGCCGGTCGCTCTCCCTGACTAGGATATCGAGGAGACGCGCATCCGCGCCGCCGAGGACCAGGTGGGAGCGCAGGATTTCAACCGAACCGCGCATGGCGGCCAGCGGATTGCGGATCTCGTGGGCGAGGCCGGCAGCCATGCGTCCGATGGCAGCCATTCTGTCTTTGATCCGCACTTCCTCCTCGAGGCGCTTGATGTCCGTCAGATTCTGAAACGAGACGACGTAGCCGATCAGGGTTCGTTCGTGGTCCATGAGAGGCGAGACACTGTATCCGAGGAATCGGCGGTGGCCCCCGGGAAGCACCAACCACTCCTCATGGCGCAACGGACGCGCGTCGCGAAACAGATCGACGCCCCGGATTCTGTTCCACAATCCCTCTCCGAGCACATCGCAGATCGAGTGATGGACGATGTCGGCGCGCGTTTTTTCGGTAAGCTCCTCAGCCGTGTCGTTGAACAGGGTGATGGTGCCGTCTAAGTCGGTGGCCAGCAAACCGCTCCGGATGCTGGAGACGATATGTTCCGTAAGCTTCTGGAGACGTTCGAGTGAATCGATCTTCTGTTGCAGTTCCGCCTGGACGACACGAAGTCGCTGCGACAGGTCGGCTCCGAGCAGCGCCACGGAGAAGAATCCAAGCACGTGCAGGGAGATGCGAAAGAACAGGGCGCTCAGCTCCGCTGGCTGTCCGCCAAATGGAAGCACGCCGATGTGGCCAAAGTAGATGATTCCGGCGTAGAGGATGGTACTGAGCGCGGCTCCGATCACTCCTCCATTCCTGCCCAGGGTCAGGCCGCAGTAAATGATAATCAGAAGATAAAAGGAGATGAATGGGCTCTCGCTGCCGTGCGTGTGAGCGACCAACATGGTTGCGATGCACAGATCGACGGCGATCTGCAGATTGAGATGCGACATCGGCCGCCAACGGGTCCACCACAGCACGAGATACCCGAATGCGAGGGTCACCGCAAAAACATTGAAGCATGAAACAAACGGAAAGGGTCCAAGACGATCGGGCAGGATGCCCAGCGGCCGTGCGAGGTTCAATCCCAGCAGCAGGATCAAGGTCCGGGCCGCAATCAGCCAGAGCAGGCGCCGATTCAACTCGCCGGCTTGGTCCTGAAAGGCAGGCCGGCGCATCGTGCCGCCCTGGGGCCAGGCGGGCAGAATGACTCTTTCCTGCGTAAGCACATTTGCCTCGCGTTCCTCTGCACGTACCATGATTAATGAGGCCAGCCGCAGTCTCTTTCCCTATCCTCCGGACTTGCCGGCGACTGGACCGTGCCTAGCCAACTAGCCGCCGGAGAGCACCTGGATCAGTTTGAACAGCGGCAAATACATGGCGATCACGATGCCGCCCACGATGACCCCGAGGAAGACCATGAGGAAAGGCTCCATGATCGTCAGGAGGTTGTTCATGATGACGTCTACCTCCTCCTCGTAATAGTCCGCGACCTTTACGAGCATCGTATCCAATTCTCCCGTGGATTCACCGACGGAAACCATCTGTGTCACCATCACCGGGAAGAATTTGGACTGTTTCATCGGCTCCGCGATGGTCTTGCCCTCCTCTATGTTGCGGCGGACCTTGCGTACGACGTCCTCCAGGATCGCATTGCCGGCCGTGCGCGCCGTAATGTCGAGACCCTCGAGAATGGAGACACCGCTCGACAGCAGGGTCGCCAGGGTGCGCGTAAATCTGGCCACGCCGATCTTGCGAAAGACCTCGCCAAGGATCGGGATGCGCAGCAGCATCCGGTCGATCATGTGCCGCCCCTTGTCGGTCTTGTAATAGGACCGCACCCCCAATGCGATCAGGACCACTGCCGCTATGATGATCAGCATGTAGCTTTCGACGATCGCGGAGAGTGCGATGACGATGCGGGTCAGAAGGGGCAGTTGGACGTTGAATCCCGCGTAGAGGGTGCGGAATACCGGGACCACCTTCCAGAGGATGATGCCCACCACCGTCACGGCGATCGAGAGGATCACACAGGGGTAGATCAGGGCCGATCGCAACGCCTGCTTGAGTTTGACGATCTTTTCTATGAACACCGCCAGCCGCTGCAGGATCATATCGAGGATCCCTCCCGCCTCTCCTGCGGCGATCATGTTGGTGTAGAGGGCGTCAAACACCTTCGGGTGGCGGGCCATCGCATCCGACAGCGTGCTTCCGGATTCCACGTCGGTGCGTACCTGCTCGAGGACGGATCTGAACGTGGAGTTGGCGTTCTGCTCCCCCATGGCCTCCAGGCACTGTACCAGGGGCAATCCCGCGTCCAGCATGACGGAGAACTGCCTCGTGAAGATGGCGACCTCCCTCTTGGACACTCCTCTGCGCAGCGGGGAGAAGGACTTCTTCTCGTGCTTTTCGTGAATGGAAACGGGCGCGATCTGCTCGCGACGCAGCACGGCAGCCAGCGCATGCGGGCTGTTCGAGAATCGCTCGCCCATGATGCTTTCGTTCGTGCGGACGTTGCGTCCGCGAAATGTATAAACAGGCATGTCGGCCTTTCCGGGTTAGTGACCGGCGCTTCCCACAGGTTCGGGTCGGCGCATGCGTGGCGCGGCGGCAACGGCCGCGGCAGGCACGTTCAGTCCTACTCCACGACGTATGAGCTCTTTCAATTCATCCACGCTGGAGGATTTGCCAAGCGCGTCCTCCTCGGTGATTTGACGGGTCAGCACCAGCTGCGCGAGGGACTGGTTGAATGTTTGCATTTCGTACTTTTCCTGTCCGGTTTGCATCGAGCTGTATATCTGATGAATCTTGTCCTCGCGGATCAGATTCCGGATGGCTGAATTCGGAATCATGATTTCCATGGCCATGGCGCGCCCCGTGCCATTGGAACGGGGGATGAGGGATTGACACAGGATGCCTTCCAGCACCAGGCTGAGTTGCGCCCGAATCTGAGGCTGCTGGTTGGCGGGAAAAATGTCGACAATACGATTGATCGTGGACGCAGCGCTGTTGGTGTGAAGCGTAGCCAGCGTAAGGTGGCCGGTCTCCGCGATGCGCAACGCCGATTCCACGGTCTCGAGGTCGCGCATTTCCCCGATCAGGACCACGTCCGGATCCTCGCGCAAGGCGACGCGCAGTGCATCTCCGAAGGAGTGCGTGTCGCTGTTCACCTCGCGCTGATTGACGATGCAGCTTTTGTGCGAGTGCAGGAACTCGATCGGATCCTCGATTGTGAGGATGTGTTCGTGACGCTCCCTGTTGATCTTGTCGATCATCGCCGCCAGGGTGGTGGACTTGCCGCTTCCGGTCGGTCCGGTGACGAGGATGAGACCGCGCGGCTTGTTGCACAGTTTCTGCACCACCGGAGGAAGGCCGAGGGCGTCAAAGCCCTTAATCTCGAACGGAATCACGCGAAAAACGGCCGCTACCGCTCCGCGCTGCGTATAAATGTTGGCGCGGAAACGGCAGAGATCCTTGATGCCGAAAGAAAAGTCGAACTCCCATTTTTCCTCGAAGGCATGCTTCTGCGAGTCGGACATGACGCTGTAGGCGAGGCGTTTGGTATCGGCCGGCGTCAGCGCAGGCTGGTCCAGCGGGCTCAGCTTGCCGTCGACGCGCATCTGTGGCGGTGTCCCGATCGTCAAGTGCAGGTCGGAAGCGCCTGCCTTTGTCGTTTTGTTAAGCATTTCGGCCAGTGTGAGCATGTAGAACCTTTCCCGGTCAGTTGATCACCGTCTCGCGCAGGACTTCGTCCAGGGTTGTGATCCCCGCCTTGATTTTGGTCAGACCGCTGTCTCTCAACGTGAGCATCCCTTCCTCGATGGACTTGCGCTTGATCTCGCGCGCGGAAGCACCCACGAGAATCAGTTCCTGGATCGCCTCGGAGATTTCCATCACCTCATACAAGCCGACGCGGCCTTTGTATCCGGTCCCGTTGCAGGTCTTGCAGCCTTCTCCTTTGAAGGTCTGAATCGTCTTCGCGTCCTCGGGAGTGAACCCGATGTTGATAATGGCCTGGATGGGAGTTTTGATCTCGGTTTTGCATTCGTTGCAGATCTTGCGGATCAGACGTTGCGCGCATATCAGGTGCACCGACGTGGCCACCAGGAACGGCTCGATGCCCATGTTCAACAACCGCGAGATGGTGGAGGGAGCGTCGTTGGTATGAATGGTGGACAGGACGAGATGACCGGTCAGCGCGGCTTTGATAGCTATTTCCGTTGTCTCAAAGTCGCGGATCTCGCCCACGAGAATTATGTTGGGATCCTGCCGCAGGAAGGAGCGCAAAGCGGCCGCGAATGTGAGCCCGATCTGCTCTTTGATCTGCACCTGGTTGATGCCGCGGAAATTGTACTCTACCGGGTCTTCCGCCGTTATGATGTTCGTCTCGGGCGTATTCAGGCGATTCAACGCCGAATACAGCGTGGATGTCTTTCCGCTTCCCGTGGGACCGGTCACCAGCACCATTCCGTATGGTTTCAGGATGCCCGCTTCGATGCGCTTCAGCGAAACTTCCTCAAAGCCGAGCTTGCTCATATCGAGAGGAAGGTTGTCGCGGTCGAGGATGCGCAGCACGATCTTCTCTCCAAAGAGAGTGGGCAGAGTCGAGACGCGATAGTCGAGCTCCTTTTTCTTTGAGTTGAACGTCGTTCGGATCTTGATCCTCCCGTCCTGGGGGAGCCGCTTTTCGGAAATGTCCATTTTCGCCATAATCTTGACGCGGGACGTGATGGCATCCTTAAGGCGCAACGGTGGATTCATGATGTTGTACATGATGCCGTCGATGCGGAAGCGGATCCGAAAGTCCTTTTCGTACGGCTCGATGTGGACGTCGCTGGCCCCCTTCTTCAGTGACTCCGAAAGGATGAGGTTTACCAGTTTGATAATGGGAGCTTCTTCGCTGGAACGCTGCAGCTCATCGATCGACACCGGCCCCTGGTCTTCTGTCGCGGCCTCCAGATCGAGCTCGAAACTCTCCTTTTCTCCCAGTGCGATTTCCTCGTAAACCCGCTTGAGCTCGATCGCATGGGGTGTGCCGTAATACTTCTCAAGGGCTTCGAAAATGGAAGCCTCAGATGCGACCACAGGTTCCACATTGAATCCCGTCATGAACTTAATGTCGTCCATGGCGAAGACGTTGGTGGGATCGACCGTGGCAATCGTGAGTGTGCTGCCCACGCGGCTCAGGGGCACCACCATGTATTTCTGGGCTGTTTCGAGGGGAATCAGCTTGATGACTGCCGCATCGATCTCAAAGTAGGCGAGGTTGATCGAAGGTACGCCGTATTGTTTGCTGAGCAGGGATGTGATGTCGTCGTCTTGTACGTACCCAAGGTTGATCAGGATCGAGCCAAGGCGGCCGCCATGCTGGCGCTGGTGCTTGAGCGCGCCTGCGAGCTGCTCGGCTGTGATGAGGTTCTCCTTGATCAGGAGTTCGCCAATTTGAGACGGCATAGTCAAGGTACTCGATGCCAGATAATGTCCGCTCCAGTGCTTACGAGCAAAAGAACGCTGATCCAGCCGTTGACGGTGAAAAAGGCGGCATTGACTCGACTCATGTCGGACGGTCGCACCAGACTGTGCTCGTAGGCCAGCAGAAGCGTTACCAACCCCAGGCCCGCGAGACTCAGAATGCCCAGCCTCATCCTCAGAAACAACAGGGAGAGCAGGATGACCATGCACGCATGAAGAAAGCCTGAAATCCAGAGGGCGCACGGGATGCCAAAACGCTTGGGCATGGAATAGAGCGGTTCTTTCCGGTCAAACGCCAGGTCCTGGCAGGAGTAAACTATGTCGAAACCTGCAACCCAGAGGACGACGGCCAATCCGAGGACGAGGGGGATTCCGGAGACGCTTCCGCGGATGGCGATCCAGGCTCCCACGGGTGCGCACGCAAGGGACAACCCCAGAAAGAAGTGCGTGGCCCAGGTAAACCGCTTAAGAAAAGAATAGAGAAGAATGATCGCGAGTGCTACCGGGCTCAGTCTGAGCGCAAGCGGATTCAGCATGGCAGCGGCCAAAACAAAAATGCCCGAGGATACGATGACGAATGTCGCGACGTAGCTCCTGCTGACTTCGCCACGCGGCAGCGCGCGCGCCGCGGTGCGCGGATTGCGCGCATCGAAAGGAAGATCAACGAGCCGGTTGAATGCCATCGCCGCGCTCCGCGCTCCTATCATCGCCAGCAGAATCCACCCGGCCTGGGACGGACTGGGAAGGCCGTTTGCCGCAAACAGAGCACCCAGGAATGCGAAGGGCAAAGCAAAGAGGGTGTGCTCGATCTTGATCATCTCAAGCGTAATCATCAGTTTCTTTAACAAAGAAGTACCCTGCAGGCAGTCCACCCCGAATCGACCATGGGGAAAACGCCCTCAAATCTCATCGAGCCGAGCCTACCCTCCGCTGGCCGGGAGGAGGGGGACCAATACCTCTGAGTATTTATCGGCAGAAAGGCAGGGTTGATGAAGAGTTTTTGCCTCGTGGCCAACTCCAACAAAACAAAGGAATAACATTTGTCTTGATGGCCTGTTCGCGGCTTGCCATTGCGTCGCTTCAGGACATCTCTATTGTTTCGCAACCCGCTGGTATATTTCAAGCTGCGCGAAATTGCGGACAGCTGCTTCTCTTCGCCGGGAGAATCGCGGAGGTGATGTAATTAGTTCTGTGTAAAAAGGAAGAGGGTGTAAGTTGGTTTCGCGACGAAGCAGAAACCATTCTCCACAAGAAGCTTACACCCAATGGCCAAAGTCACACCTATCAGCGAGCAGTTCCAACATTTCTTTGAAGAGGTTACACGAGGATTTCTGGGGAAGCCTGTACGAGCGCACAAAACAAGCCTGGAAGAGATTTCTCGACGCGGACTCGCAACGGCAATGAGATCTGTATTGTGGGCTGGATTGGTACGAACGCGGCGGGGGGCGGAAGCGATCTTATCGCAACGGTTATTATGAGCGGGACTGGGTCACGAGATTCGGGACGATTCGGTTACGGATTGCCCGGCCTCGCGAGAAGAATTTCCTCCCCACGGGACTGCATCGATTTCAGCGGCGTGCCGAGTCGGTGGCGCTGCTGATTCGTGAAGCATTTCTGCGGGGTGTGAGCACCAGGCAGGTGGGTAGGATCGTGGCGATTCTGACGGAGGAACCGGTGAGTGCCCAGACGGTATCGCAATTGACGCGGGATTTGGACGAAGCGGTAGAGTGGTTCCATGAGGGGCAATTGGAAGATGATTGGCGCTACCTGTTTCTCGATGGGGTCAGTTTGAAATTGAGGCAGCGCGCGGGGCGGAAACGAGTGCACATGCTAGTAGCGTACGGTGTCAAGGAGGACGGGAGGCGGTGACTGCTGGCGTTCTTCAACGAACCGAGATCCCTATGGCGCAAGGTGCGAACAACGAACATCATCGAGCGCTGTTTCGTCGAGGTGCGGCGGCGAACTCGTCCAAGGGTGTGCTTTGTAAACGTCAGGAGCGTAGATCGGATCATTTTCTCGATCTTCAACCGTTTCAACCTGGACTGGAGCCAACGACGCACCCTTAGACTTTTTGCACAAGCAGCTTGACGTCACCCGATCACTTGACTTGTTAGTCTGACTATAATAGCATGATATACTATCTATGAATATTTAGAAACAATGATCTAAAAACCATTTTTTTCATTATCATTATGAAACTCTTATTGATATATCCGCCAAGAAAATATCACATGTTTGGTGCGACGCTACATTCTGATGCCATTGATGGTGAAGCAGGGTTCTATCCACCGATCGGACTGCTTTATATTGCCGCATACCTGGAAGAACATTCTAATTGTGAAATAAAAGTTATTGATTCATTTACAGAAGGGTTGTCTCATGATCAACTTAAAGACAGAATTATGTCTGAAAACCCTGACCTTGTAGGCATTTACATATCAACATTCTATTTATTTGATGCCATTTTGATTGCAAGGAATACGAAGTCAATAAATAAAGAAATCATAGTAATAGCAGGTGGCCCTCATGTTAATTTGTACCCGATAGAATCTATTGCCATTCCTGAAGTTGATATTGCGGTTAAGGGTGAGGGTGAACTGGTAATGAACAGTATAGTAAAATCTATTGAAAAAAACAGAGCTAATCCGGAAGTGGGAAAAATACCCGGCGTATTAACTAAAAACAATAGGAATAATTTCCTTACCGAATGTAAAATCCCGATGTTAAATGCGTTACCATTCCCTGCGCGGCATCTGCTTGATCATACCAAGTATAGATCAATTTTAGCAAAGCACAATCCTATCACAACCGTAATATCAAGTCGAGGTTGTCCATATAAATGCAAATTTTGTTCTAATTTGGAAAGTGGACAGCGGGTACGGTTCAGGTCAGCAAAAAGCGTGGTTGATGAATTGCGGGAATGTGTCAATAAATTTGGAATATATGATTATTTGTTCTTTGATGAATTATTTACCGTCAATAAGGAACGGGTTATAGATATTTGTAATGAAATTACCAGCCGTGGTTTAAAAATACGGTGGCATTGCAGAAGCAGAGCTGATGTACTCGATGAAGAAATGATTATTAAGATGAGAAAATCCGGATGCCGGTTGATACAGTTTGGTATTGAAACCGGCAGCGAAAGGTTACAGAAACTTGTCAACAAAAACCTAAATTTGGACAAGGTTGAATATGTTATGAAAATTGCATCCGATCATGGGATTTATACGTATGGAAATTTCATGGTAGGTCTCCCAACTGAAACGCCGGATGAAACTATTTCGACGATTGATTTTGCCAAAAAACTGAATTTGGATTATGCTATATTCGGAGTGTTCGGGCCGCTTGCGGGGTCTGAGTTTTATGATGATGGGTTGAGAGAAGGGAAATTTAAAGATTTTTGGAAGGAGTTCGTAAATGAGCCTGAAGTACCTATTCAGGACGGTTCTTGGACTCGTGAAGATATGGCTAAATATTATGCAGTTATTTCAGATGCATACAGACAATTTTATTTACGGCCGAATTATATGCTGAGACGTCTTTTCAGAACCGATTCCTTTTCACAGATGATTTGGCAGATTAAATCTGCATATAAGATATTCGATAAGTTGTTTAAAAAATTTAAAAAATAGACAAAATGGTTGACAGGATAACAATTTCCAGGCAGCGATCGCAAGAGGCGCTTCGTGATGCAATCGGTGAATTTGTTGCCACCGATTCTTTCGGGGGCGCTACTAATAGAAGCTCTGGAGATGGCGGGCGAGAGCTTTGATGAGCGGAATATGCCTGCTTCGTGAGGCGAGCGTAAATCTTCTGCGATTCCTCCCGGCTATAGATATGGGGGTCTTGTTCCTGTCGGCCAGCATGTCCAGGAAGGCGTCTTCTTCAATTTTCCAACCCTGCCCGAAAGCCGCGCTCAGGGAATTTTGGGGGATTTAGCTTCTATTCCTCTGTCCTCCAGATAAATCTTGAGAGTCCTCCACCGCAACTAGAAGCAGAATTCAAACCGCTGAATCCCTCCGTCTCGTTCGAGCTCATGCCGGGCTTCGGCCGCGCGTACGTTCAGATGGTCCAGGGCATGCCTGAACTGGTTCAACGAGTATTCAAGCTGGTTCTTCATAAATTACCCGTCCTGTTTGGAGGATCATGGCACGAAAATGGGGATCGACTTCAGGCAGATAGACGTGGTCGATCCTGTAAAGACCCGCGCATTCGTTGACGCTCTCCAGAATCTTGCGCGCCTTTTGGAATTGGGGTTTTGGATGATCCACCGCACAATATCGAAGTCGGCGCCAGGGGAATGACGATTCCTGGCAGGCGAGCCAAACAATAGAATCCGGCGTGGTGACAGGAAATCGCGCAGAATGGTGATGGTGTTGCCAAGAATCTCCCGTTCTCTGGAATCGTCCATCGAGCTCTTTGGCCCCTGGGGCTACATCATACCCATTTGGGTTGTAAGCGTTTCTATCCGGGAGCAGAAGGGGAAAGCGGGAAATCGAGTAAGAGCGGAAGAAAATCGGCAGGCAACGATTCCCCCGAATTCCAAGCGATCCTCGTGAAGGTCGCCTCCTTTCGCAATTAGGGAAATAGTTATGAGGCTGTCCGCAATTTCGTAAATCGCTTGCCAAGAGGCGAACCGTTCGATTAGCCTAGGTTCTGCCGCGAAACGTGTTTTGCACTGCCCCTCCGGGGCTCGCACAGCCGATCTCGAGGCCGAGAATCGCGACAGAAACTAGCCTTAGGAACCCGCTATGCCAAGACGACGGTACGATCCGATACGGATGGAGATTTTCAAGTCGCTGTATGCTTCGGTTGCCGAGGAAATGGGAGTCACGCTGCGCCGCACTGCGTTCTCGCCCAACATCAAAGAGCGGCGCGATTACTCCTGCGCTGTGTTCGATTCCTCGGGACAGCTTGTGGCACAGGGCGACCACATGCCGGTGCATCTCGGTTCCATGCCGATGTCGGTGCGTTGCGCCGTTCGGGCAGTCTCCATGCGGCCGGGCGACATCGTGATTCTGAACGATCCTTACGAGGGCGGAACACACTTGCCCGACATCACGCTGGTCAGCCCCGTGTTTGACGGCAAGGGTCGCGAACTTCTGTTCTATGTTGCCAATCGCGCGCACCATTCCGATGTGGGTGGCATGACTCCGGGATCGATGCCGCTGAGCACGGAGATTTTCCAGGAAGGTATTCGCATTCCCCCCGTCAGATTGTTCTCGGCAGGAAAGAGGGTGGAGGAGGTTTTTCGATTGCTGCTCGCCAACGTCAGGACGCCGCGCGAGCGCGAAGGCGACATTACGGCGCAGATCGCGTCCAACCGAACGGGCGAGCGGCGCCTGCTGCACATTATTTCACGCTACGGCTCCGCGGAGGCGGTCGCATACGCGGGGCACCTCCAGGATTACGCGGAAAAGATGGTTCGACGCCTCCTGCAGCAGATTCCAAAAGGCGTTTATTACGCAGAGGACTATCTGGATGACGACGGCATCCACAACATCCCGATCCGGTTATGCGCCCGCATCACGGTAGGCGACGGCATGCTCGACGTCGATTTTCGAGGGACCGACCCTCAGGTCTTGGGAAGCGTCAACGCCGTGAGGGCCATTACGGAGTCCGCCGTGTATTACGTTTTGCGTGCGCTGATTCCCGAGTCGATTCCTGCCAGTTCCGGAGTGCTGCGCCCGGTTCGCATCAAGACGGAGGAAGGAAGTCTGGTGGACGCGCGATTCCCTGCGGCCGTTGCCGCGGGCAACGTGGAGACTTCGCAGAGGATCGTCGACGTTCTGTTGAAGGCCTTTGCGCAAGCCGTGCCCGAGCGCATCCCCGCCGCCAGCAGCGGAACCATGAACAATCTCACTCTTGGAGGGGTGGACCCGAGAAATGGGCAGGTATTTTCCTATTACGAAACCATCGGCGGCGGAATGGGCGCGTGCATTCTCCATGACGGGAACAACGGCATCCACACCCATATGACGAACTCCTTAAACACACCCGTGGAAGCTCTCGAGTACGCATTTCCTTTCCGGATTTTGCGATATTCGCTGCGTGCCGGAAGCGGCGGCCGTGGCGCGCATCGTGGAGGCGACGGCATCGTGCGCGAGATCGAATTGACCACGGATGCCGATGCCACGATTCTCGCGGAACGCAGGCGTTTTCGCCCATACGGGCTGATGGGCGGCGAAGCGGGGAAGGCCGGCCGGACGACGCTTGCGGGCTTGCACGGAAGGCGGTGCCTGCCTTCCAAATGCCGCTTTCAGGTGCGAGCGGGAGAACATATCATCGTCGAGACTCCGGGTGGCGGCGGGTGGGGTTCCCCAGAGAAAAGGACCGGGAAATGATGCGAATTGAAGCCGTTCAATTGCGAGAGATTCATCTGCCGCTCGTCCACTATTTTGAGACGAGCTTCGGGCGCACCTACCATCGGAAAATCATTCTTGTTACGGTGAAGACCGCGCTCGGCCTGGGTTATGGCGAGTGCACGGCCGGCGAAGAGCCAGGATACAGCAGCGAGACCACCGGAACAGCATGGCTCGTCCTGTCGGAATTCATCATTCCGGTCCTGCTGGGAAAAGATATCGAGGATGCGAAAGCAGTGAGCCCGAGCCTGAGCCCGATTCGCGGCCACCGCATGGCCAAAGCCGCAATCGAGACGGCGGTGTGGGATCTCGATGCCCGGCTCGCGGGCATTCCTCTCAGCAAGCAACTCGGCGGCGTGCGTGGCGAGATCGCCAGCGGTGTTTCGATCGGCATCCAGGACAGCATCGAATCCTTGTTGGAGAAAGTGCGCGCCGAATTGGCGGCGGGATATCGCAGGATCAAGATTAAGATTAAGCCCGGTTGGGAACTGGAGCCGTTACGGCGCATCCGCGAGGAATTCCCCGAGGTGCCTTTGATGGTGGATGCTAACTCGGCATTTAGTCTGGCTGACATACCCCTGCTACGTGAGCTGGACCGGTTCCACCTCATGATGATCGAGCAACCTCTCGCTCACGACGACATCGTAGATCATGCGGTTCTGCAGAAAGAGCTCGCGACCCCGATATGTCTCGACGAGTCGATTCACAGCCTCGAAGACGCGCGCAAGGCCATCGAGATGGGAAGCTGCCGCGTCATCAACGTGAAACTGGGACGCGTGGGAGGACACAGCGAAGCGATCCGGATCAATGATTATTGTGCCCGCCACGGAATTCCTGTCTGGTGTGGCGGCATGCTCGAAAGCGGAATCGGTAGAGCGCACAACATTGCCATGTCGACTCTGTCCGCCTTCACGCTGCCTGGCGATGTTTCCGCCAGCAAGCGTTATTTTGCTGAAGATACGATTCGTCCGCCTGTGGAGGTATCGCCGCGTGGGACGATCTGCGTGCCCGATAAGCCTGGCATCGGCTACGATGTCGATTGGGAACGCGTTCAGCGCGCCACCGTCCGGGTGCAGGATTTCGCTCTTTGAGAGGTGCTGTGATGACGGATCGTGTTATCGGAATCATCGGCGGCATGGGGCCGGAGGCCACGGTCGACTTTTACCGGGAAATCATCCGCCTTACTCCCGCGCAGAAAGACCAAGACCACATACCGGTCCTGATCTACTCGAACCCTCGCATTCCGGAGCGGACACAGGCGATTCTTCATGGTGGAGAAGATCCGACTCCTTATCTGATCGATGCGGCGCGGATTCTCGAGAGGGCCGGCGCGGGAATCCTGGCGATACCATGCAATACCGCTCACTACTTTCTCCCGCGGGTGCGGCCGGCGGTTAAGATCCCGATTCTGGACATGATTGAGGAGACGTTTCTGAGAACACGTGCAGAGGTCGGGGACATAAAGGCCGTCGGTCTGCTTGCCACCACGGGCACCGTCGAGAGTGGAGTATATCGAAACATTTTTACTCGCCACGGCGTTTCGATACTCACCCCTGCTGTCGTGGATCAGGATCGCATCCAGCAGGCCATTCGACAGATCAAGAGCGACACCTACGACCGAGAGAGGCAGGACACGCTCGAGAGTATCGGCAGCACGCTGATCAAAGCCGGCGCCCAGGCGGTCATTTTGGGATGCACCGAAATCCCTCTAGCGTTCAACGTGGCGCGCGTCAACTACCCGGTCATCAATGCGACCCGCGTTCTGGCTCAGGCCGCCGTCGATTGGGCTCTCGGTAAAATCGAATGATTTCGAACCCTCCCCGGCACCTGCTCCTCGACATCGGGATGGTGCTCGTCCGCTTGGATTTCAAACCACTGGCTGAGAAGATGCGAACCCTTGCGCGCATCGAGCCTGCACAACTGCAGGCCATTTTGACGGGCAATGAGCTCGTGCAGGGATTTGAAACCGGGAAGCTCTCGGAAACAGAGTTTTACGAAGAAGTCTGCCGGCGACTAGGCAGGGACATTCCATGGGGCGGGTTTCTCGATGCTTGGAACTCCGTTTTTGCGGATCAGCTTGTGTCAGACCGCGTGCTTGCCACACTTGCAGCGAATGCGCGCTTGTGGGCGGTTTCGAATACCAACCGAACCCATCTCGATTTCCTGGCCCGGAGTTTTACGTTCCTGCGCCACTTTGAAGGGCTGATTCTCTCGTACGACGTGGGCGCTCTCAAGCCCGATCTCCGCATTTTCCAGCAGGCGTTGAGGAAGTCCGGGGCTCCGGCCTCCGATCTGTTGTTCGTGGATGATCAGGAGATCAATGTCAAGGCTGCCAGGACTTTAGGCATCGAGGGCTTTACGTTTTTGAACCCCGGCCAGTTCGAGGGCGAAATGAGGATCCGCGGTCTGCTCTGAATCTTCTTGAGTGAGGCTTGTGCCATCGAAACCCGGCTACTTTTTCACGGCTGGCCCTGCCCGTTTTTGTGCTGGGACCGCATCGGCCTTAGCTCTTTGCTGGCGTAGAGCCTCGGCGACGGCCTGAAGCTTCTGCTGCTGATCCGGTGTCAGTAAGTTTTTGATGCGAATCCTCATGAGCATTGTGCTCTGTTCAAGATTGGCCTTGGCTTCTTGAAACCTCGCAAGGGCCTTCAGCGCGGCGTTTTCGTCGATCTGATCGTTGCCTACGATCTCTTCGATGTCCAGCTGGCGTTTTTCCATCTCCGCTTGCTGGTCGATCAGGTTGCGCCGGCTCTGCAACCATAAATCTTCGATCTTGGACCGTTGATCCAGGCTGAGATTGAGTCGATTGATGACGCCCTTGTTCGTCCACCACTTGCCCCCCGGCATGTCCTTCAATACTCCCTGTGCCAGAGCGACCTCAATCGGAAAAGCAGCGAAAAAGCAGAACAAGAAACAAGGGATCGCCTTTCTCATATCGACTCCTTTTTCCCGGTCGTAGCAGGCGGCCTCGCCGCGGGGGATTCGAAGTTCGCGGCTTCTCTCTTCATGCCGGGCCACGAATCGTAGGTGGAAAGATAATCTGCAGCCGAATGCTGAAGTGAATCATCGAGATCCTGCAGAAATTGCTCATCCGCACGATCGCTATCTGCAGCCGTCTTGGCGGTCTGGACAGGAGTTGGGGCCGTGCGGTGCATGGATTCGGTCCGGGTTAATACAAGCGCGGCCAGCAGGAAGCAGCCTGCCCACGCGGCCCACTGCCATTTCCGGCCGAACGGCCAAGTCCATCGGACCTCAGGCGTCGGCCTTTCTAGTTGCAGCTTTGCCCTCAGCCCCGGTAGGAATTTCGGCGACGGCTCGACAGTGGGATAAAGTCCAAGCGCGCTCCAGGTCCGCTCTAGCTCATTCTCGAGCCTGGCGCATCCCGGGCAAACGCTCAAATGATCTGCTAGCACCTGTTCCTCGTGCCGGGCCAGATCGCGTGATGCCTTTCGTGCCATCATCCGGCGCGCTCGCTCGCAATTCATTAGATCCTTCCTTTCTCGAAGTAGGGGAGAAGACAGTCACGGACGTGAAGCTTGCCTCTGTGGATATAGGTCTTGACGGCAGCCTCCGTGCAGTTCATAACCTCCGCTATCTCCTTGTAACTCAAGTCCTCATAACGCCTTAGTACCAAAGCTGTCCGTTCGTTCGGCGGGAGCGACCGGATCGCGCGCCGCACTACCCGACCAAGTTCGGATGTTATGATCCGGCCTTCAGCGTCGGGCATCGGGTCGGCGATCGACTCTTCTGCAACTCGCGGTTCGTCACCCGAATGATGGTTCCAATTCCAAAATCGCAGGCGCCGCTTTCGCGCAGCTTCCTTAAAGCTCAGATTTGCCGCTATCTTGTAGATCCAGGCGGCAAACCTGGCTTTCGGCTGATAAGTCTCACGCGCCCGGTAAATCCTTAAGAAAACCTCCTGCGCGAGTTCTTCGGCTTCCGCAGCGTTATTGACAACCTTGTAAATAAAATTGACAATAGGCCTGTGATATTTGTCCAAAAGATATTCAAAAGCTGCGCTGTCTCCATGTTGAACAGCAACCATCAATTCCGCATCTGGGTCTATTGGATCCATGGTCTCATCAACCATAATTGGAAACCCCGGGCGGGAAGGAAAGTTTCAAAGGATGAACCATTTCCATCAAATCCGGCTCTGATGGTTAAGGGTGCGCACAGATAGGTCTGGTGTCAAGTGCCGGCATTGGGGAACGCAGCGCGACGGCGCTGGAAACGATTTGGGATCTGGAGTTTGAGGGCGTTGCCTTTATGTTCTTCAGGAGTCTGCGCAACAAGCTTCTGGTACTGATCATTCTTCTTTCGCTCCTGCCTTTAGTGGGGATTTCCCTGTTTTCATATTTTGTTGGCAGCAAGCAGATAGCGGAGGACAGGATCAAGCTGGCGTTGGAGAATAAAGCACAGGACACAGCGGACAAAATCGACCTGCTGCTACGTGCTCAGGAACAAGACATGCCGGCCATGGCCAATACCTTTTCCCTGATCTACCCCTCCTTCGGGGCGCAGGATCGGGCGAGCATGATTCAACTCCTGGACAACTACTGCTTTAACCACGAAGTCTACATTGACGTGCTCGCCGTGGTTGATGCGCGCGGAGAGATTCTTGCCATCAATACCCGGGACAGATCCGATAAACCCCTGGCGCCGGAAGCGTGCGACCGCGTACTGCGAGAGAACGTCCGCGAGTTTCCCGCGGAAAAGGAACTGTTCGACCGTTCCATCACCGGGCTGTCATCGCATCACGACTGGTACCAATCCACTCTTGTGCGACAGCTTTACGATTATCGGGACAAGGACGTGAGCCACCAGTACAACATCGCCTTTTCCGAGCCCATCAGCAATCCCAAGAGCGGAGAGGTTGTCGGTGTCTGGATCGCCGTCATCAACTGGTCCTACATCCAGGAAATTCTCGACACTGTCGAATCGGACTTGGCGCACAGAGACCTGAAGACCGGCTATGCCTTCATGTATGCCAAGGACGCCAACACGATCATCGCGCACAAGTACAGGCTGAATCGTTCGGGCAGCGAACCTTTACAGGAGTATCCAGCGAGCGGGCGCAACCTTTACAGCACACGGATCGTGGAAGATCACGGGTTGGCGAATTTGCATAACGCAATCATGCGCCAGACGCGCAGCTTTGCTTATGAATTTCCTGCCGGCAACAAGAAGATATCCGGAATTGCCGAGATCAATGACGACCGCTTCGGCTGGATCGTCGGCGTGGGCATTGACGAGACGGATATATACCGCCCCATCCGCAACATGAAATGGGTGCTGGCCGGCGCGACTGTTCTGCTGGCAGCGCTCGTGGTTTTCTTCACCTTCATCGTCGCGCAGGGGATCACGGTACCGCTCCGGAACGTCATCCGGACCGCGAAGACGATTGCGCAGGGCGACCTGAACCAGCGCGTGGCAATCCATTCATCCGATGAAGTGGGGATGCTGGGCTCTACATTCAATGATATGGCGCGCTCTCTCGAGGCTCGCGAAACCCAGCTTCAGGAGCTGAATCGCAATCTCGAGAACATGGTCCGGCAGCGAACTCAAGAGCTGGAGAGCTCCCATGATGCGCTCAAGAAGGCCTATCTGGACCTGCAGAACACGCAGGAGCAGCTGGTCCAGACGGAGAAAATGGCCTCGCTCGGGCAGTTGGTTGCCGGAATTGCACACGAAATCAAGAATCCCCTTAACTTCATCTACGGCAACACCGGCTTTTTGTCGGAGTACACGCGCAAGCTGCAGAATCTGCTGGAGGCGTACGATCGGCTTCCAAGCTTGTCCAGTGAAGATCGCGCCAACATTGCCGCAATGAAGGAAAACCTTAACTATGAGTTCATTCGAGAGGACCTGCGCACTCTGATCGAGAACTTCACGGAAGGAGCGGCCCGCATCAATACGATCGTTTCCGATCTGCGCACCTTCTCACGCATGGATAGCGACACGATTTCGGAAATCGACGTGCATGCATCCATCGAGATCTCACTCAATCTACTGCGCAACCAGTACAAAGAACGGGTCGAGATCCATAGAGAATACGGATCCATTCCCAAGATCCGCGGCTATTCCGGCAAACTTGGGCAGGTGTTCATGAACCTACTTTCCAACGCCTTTCACGCCATAGCCAACAAGGGCGACGTGTGGATCCGCACACGCGCGGATGATGGCTTTGTCCAGGTCGACGTGGAAGACAACGGCCAGGGCATCGCTCGAGAAAACCTGAAGCGCATCTTCGAGCCTTTCTTCACGACCAAAACAGTGGGGCAGGGAACAGGACTGGGGTTGAGCATCAGCTACGGCATTATTGAACAGCACCACGGCAAGATTCTGGTCTCCAGTGCGGCCGGAAAGGGGACGATTTTCACGGTGCGTCTGCCCATCAATCAGGAAAAGGCGGCAGGGTGAAAACATATACTTTGCTTTTGATCGATGACGAACCGGCCAACCTCCAGAAGCTGCAGCGGACCTTTGTCGACGAGTACAACGTCCATCTGGCGCCGACCGGGGAAGAGGCTCTCCGTATCCTCAAGGCGCACCCGATCGATGCTGTCATCACGGACCAGAAAATGCCCCACATGACCGGAATCGAATTCCTCGACGCGGCACGCAAGGAAAACCCGGACATGGTGCGCATCATTCTCACCGGCTATGCCGAGGTCGATGACCTGATCGTTGCCATCAACGCCAGCATTGTCCATAAATACATTACCAAACCGTGGGCACCCGACGACTTGCGCATGGCGGTGCGCGAGGCATTGGAGAAACGCGAGCTGCAGCGCGAGAACGAGCGCCTTTCCGCCGAGCTGCGCACCGCCAATGAGCACCTGCGCACGGAAAACACCATCCTCCGTCAGAAGGCAGAGATCGAAGACCAATCCCGCGAAATCGTTTGCGCCAGCGCGGAGATGGAGAACATTTTGCGGCTGCTGCGGCGGGTGACCGGAACGGAAACTACCGTCTTGATTCAAGGTGAAACCGGGACCGGGAAGGAACTCGTTGCGCGTTTCATCCACAAAGAAAGCAACCGCGGAGACCGGGTTTTCATGCCCGTCAACTGCGGCGCTATTCCACGCGAACTGGTGGAAAGCGAGTTCTTCGGCCATGCGAAGGGAGCGTTCACCGGCGCCAGCCAAGACAAGAAAGGCTTTTTCGAAATTGCCGATGGTGGAACGATATTTCTGGACGAGATCGGAGAGGCGCCCTCCGAGCTGCAGGTGAAGCTGCTGCGGGTAATTCAGGAAAGCGAAATCATGCCCATCGGAGTTCACCGGCCCAAGAGCGTAGACGTCCGCATCATCGCATCCACAAATCGGGATTTACGCGCCGAAGTCGATGCCGGACGCTTCCGACAGGACCTCTATTTTCGCATCAATGTTTTCTCCGTGACCATCCCGCCCTTGCGCGAACGCTCCAAGGATATCCTGCCTCTGGCCGATTATTTTCTGAAACAGTTTTCCGTCAAGCTGAACCGCAAAGTCGGCGATTTCAGGCCCGAGACGCGCCGCATGCTGGAGACGTATCGATGGCCAGGCAATGTTCGCGAGCTGCAGAATGAAATCGAACGCCTCGCCCTGCTCTCTGAACCCGGAAAGGAGATAGGACAGGAGCTGCTCTCGGATCACATACGCCAGCGCCTGCGTCCTTCGCCGCCTCCAGACGGAAACCTCAAGGTCGCCATCCAGAGCCTGGAGGAAGAGATGATTCGCGACGCCATGAAGCGGTTTGAGAATAACAAGTCGCGCGTCGCTCGAACCCTCGGCATCAGCCGGCAGTCCCTTCTGGAGAGAATCAGGCGTCTCCACCTGGAACGGTAGCGGGCCAAGCTGTCAAGAAAAAGCCCCACTTCGCGACAGTAACTCATCAAGCGCCATTCCTGCGAGCGCCCAAAGCGTCGGGTTAGGTTACAATCGTTTGTCAACAAAGTTGTCACGTATAAGTCATTTTATATCATATGAATGCACTGATGTGCGTAATAAGTGCCTAGTTTGTGTACATCCACCGGCATTTTGTGCGATTTTCAAATATTTATGTAAATATCTGTAAACAAGTCGTTTACATAGATATTCTGAGATGGAAAATGATTGGCACGCCCCTTGCATACACAAGGGTGGGTGTTGTACTTGGGAGAGAATGAGCGAGGGAGCCATGGAAACATTAGAGAGATCGGAACAGGAAGAAGCGGGACTCAACCTTTTGCGTCGCTGCCGCAGGGATGATCCCGAAGCCTGCAACGCGCTGCTTTCACTTTACAACCGCAAGATTTTTACGACGGCATTCCACATTCTCGGAGAGGAATCGCAAGCGGAGGATGCCCTACAGGAAACCCTGATCAACGTATATCGCGGCCTCAATCGATTTCGTGGGGATTCGAAGATCTCCACGTGGATCAGCAAGATCACGGTCAATGTCTGCCTCGGAATGATACGGAGGGGGCGCAACAGACAGTTCGTCCAGCTCGATGCGGAATCGACAGCGAAAGAAATCCCGGCCGCTCCTTCTCCCTACATTGACCCGCAGAGGCACGCGGCGGCAAACGAGATGGGTGTTTTCATCGACGAGACGTTCGCCAAGATGTCTGACAAGCAGGGGGAAGTCGTGCGCTTGCATGATATGGAAGGGAACACGATACCCGAGATTGCTCGCATCCTGCACTGCCCGGTCGGGACGGTCAAATCCAGGCTGTTCTATGGACGTCAGGAATTCAAAGAAACCTTCAACTTGCTGCTGCGGCGGAGAACGCTTAGCTCTGCCAGCGCGAACTGATCTCAACTCCCGGGGCTAAATGTAAAGACCCTGAAGATCACCAGGTCGATCGTGAAACATCCTGGGTTCTTCAGGGTCTTTGCCGTTTAATCAGATGAATTGCTAGACTTTTTTCAGTGCCTCCTTGACTCTCTCCGGTGTCATGGGGAATTGGTACAGCCGCGCGCCGGTTGCGTCAAAAATCGCGTTGGCCACGACTGCACCGATAGCGATGATCGGCGGTTCGCCACCGCCTTTCGGGGACACGGCATCGTTTTTGACCAGAATCGTCTCAATCGTGGGAAGCCAGGAAAATCGCGGCAACTCATAGGTGTCAAAGTTGGTGGTGGATATTTCACCGCCTTTGAAGCTGATGTCTTCTGCCAGTGTATATCCCAATCCCATGGTGATGCAGCCTTCCATCTGCATCTTTGCTCCCTCGGGATTGATGACAACCCCCATTTCCTGGGCGCACACGACGCGGACAACTTTCACATTGCCGCTTGCCTTGTCGACTTTGACTTCTGCCATGATGGCAACGTAGGTCTCGGCATCCAGGCCACAGGCGACCCCAAAGCCGCGGCCGCTGGGGGTTGCTGCCTTCTTCCAGCCGAATCGATCTGCCACTGCTTGGAGAACTGGACGCAGGCGCGAGTGCTTAGTGTCGTCCAGGTTGTTCAAACGGAATTCCCATGGATCGACCTTCGCCTTGGCCGCCATGATGTCGATTTGCGACTCTCGGGCAAAGACGTTGGCAGGTGCTCCCGGCGCACGCCAGGGGCCGGTGCCAAAAGGATGCGGATTTGATCCCCCTGCTCCACCTCCCATTCCCTGTCCGAAGGATCTGATGACGTTGTTGGGGACTGTATAAAGCTGTTCGGAGCTTCTCGTCCCGGCGGCATAAACGTTGTAGTCCCACAAGCAGATCTTGCCGGTGCTGTCGATTCCGGATTTGATCTTGACGACCGCCGCAGGCCTGAAAGTATCGTAAAAGAACTCCTCCGCGCGGCTCCAGGCCACCTGAACCGGCTTGCCAGTGATCTTTGCAAGCCTGGCCGCCTCGACAGCCTGTGGGGAAGCTGTCTTTCCACCAAACCCGCCGCCTACAAAAGGAGTTATGACGTGGACATTTTCTTGCGCGATCCCGAGCGCCTGTGCGATCGGCCCGCGGCTCGTAAACGGGCCTTGCGTTCCAATCCAGACCGTTACCTTATCACCGTCCGACTTGGCGAAAGCCGTGTGAGTTTCGATCGGAGCGTGGGCGCCATATGCTGCCAGATACTTGCAATCAAAAACCGCTGCCGCGGCCTTTTCGCCTGCGGCCAGATCGCCTCGAGCGTCGCCTTCCTGACCTCGAGGGGCCGTCTGAAGGATGTGATCGAATATGGTTACATTGTTAATCGCGGAGAGGGGGTTGGGATTATCAAATTCAGCCTTGATTGTCGCGAGCGCTTTCTCTGCCGCCTCGGGGTCTTGATGGAGGACTGCCACGAATTTATCCTGGTTGACGTCTACATTGACGACGACCACTCCAGGCATTTTCTCGGCTGCCGAGGAATCGACTTTTTTTATCGTGGCACCGTGTGCCGGCGGGCGCAGCACTTTAGCGTACAGCATGCCAGGCTCTCGATAGTCGCCTGCGTACTTCGCCTTACCCGTGACCTTCGCCACGGCGTCCGAGCGCTGAGCGGGTTTCCCCATGACTTTAAACTCAGCAGGAGTTTTGATGGTGGCTTGACCTTGAACCTTGCGAGTGATCTTTTGGCCTTTGGCGAGCTGGGCATAGGTCACTCGGGTTTTTTTGTCTGCGATCACATAGACCGCACCGTTTTCCACGTCGAGTTTGTCTCTGGTGGTCTTGAGGGTCTCTGCAGCGATGTCCAGAAGGATGGACCTGGCTTCTGCCGCCGCGGCCCTGAGACTCGGACCGAAGACACGCGTCGACATGGATCCATAGGTTCCGGAATCAAAGGGGCACTGATCCGAGTCTCCCATGATCATGTCTATCGATTCCAGCGAGACGCCAAGCTCGTCCGCGGCCATCTGCGCCAGAGATGTGATAATGCCTTGTCCCATCTCGATTTTGCCTGTAAAAACCGTCACCCTGCCATTCTCGCCGATCCTCAGGAATGCATTCAAATCGGTCGTCAGTGCCGGCCCGCGCCGCTCCTGTTGGCCAATCAGATCCGCGATATCGCAGCCAAAAAACACTACGATGCCGCTGCCCAGCAGCTTCACGAAGTCCCGCCTGTCAAGGGAGAGCCGGCCCGCAGTGTTCATCGTTTCGTAAAGGTCTGATCTTTCGTCTCCCATGAGATGCCTCACTTACTGGCAACACTTTCGATTGCCTGGACAATGCGGTTATGGGCGCCGCAGCGGCACAGGTTCTGATCCATGCCTCCGATGATCTGGGCCCGCGTGAGCTTAGGATTCTTCAACATCAGGCCGTATGCCGTCATGATCATGCCGGGTGTGCAGAAGCCGCACTGCAGCGCTCCGTGCTCGGCGAAAGCCTTCTGAAGCGGGTGAAGGTTTCCGTTTTGCGCCAGCCCCTCGATGGTGATCACATCCTTCCCGCGAACTCCCTTCACAGGATACTGGCACGAGCGAACGGCCTCCTTGTTCACAATCACGGTGCAGGCTCCGCACAGGCTGGCCCCGCATCCGAATTTGGTTCCGGTCATCCCCAGGTCCGTGCGCAGGACCCAGAGAAGAGCGCGATCGCCGTCGACCTCCAGCTTTGTAGCTTTTCCATTCAGTCGAAAATCAATGGTTTCTTTCATAGCGGTCTCTTGGAGTTTTAATGGTTTGACTAGACTACGATTGTATCAGAGATCAGCTAGTTTTTGGATTTTGAATATGGATTTGGAGTTTTTTTGTTTGCGTAACCAGGTGCAGTCACCAATAGCATTGAATTAAGGCGTTGATAGTCGCTTGTTTAAGCCATGCATTGGGAAGGTATCCGGATGATTTTCTATCGCCCTGCCAGGGCTTTTTGTGTGTCATTGCTCAACCCGGGGCTGCGCTGCGCTAGCCTGTGACTACTTCCTAGAAGAGCAAAGGATTAGGTACCAGCGACTAATTCATATCCCAGTTCTTTCGCTTTGGCTTTTAGCGACTTGATCCTGATCTCCCGGTAGCGCTTTTCAT
>Ga0187882_1001142_pt1 | contig 27707 bp, 16 predicted proteins | sample June2016WEW_19_1_3_FD_132991 | JGI IMG/M metagenome (GOLD analysis project Ga0187882, IMG submission 132991) | Peatland microbial communities from SPRUCE experiment site at the Marcell Experimental Forest, Minnesota, USA - June2016WEW_19_150 | ecosystem: Environmental > Terrestrial > Soil >... | reverse complement strand
GCGCACGTGAGCGACTCTTTCTTGATGGATCAACTTCTTTTCGAGGAAGAACCTGGACACCCATTATCTCTTCCAGACTTTTTCTTTTCCGGTCTGGGCTTGGGTTTAAGGATTTTTATCGTCGCCGGGAAAACAGAGGGTTGGAAACTGAGGACGCTGACTGGTTTTGCGTAGGCCTGAAATTGAGTTCAGGAGTAAGGTAATCAGATCTGGACAGGATCCTGAGTTTTTAGCCGCCGACAGGGTAATCGTATCTTTTGGGCGCAAGCGGTGGCGGTTACGGTTCCCAGCGGAGGCAGCCGCGTTGGAGGGCGGTTACTTCCACTGATTCCAGCATGACATGGAACGTCTTCGCGAGATCCAGCTGCCTGGTGCCGGCAAGGCGGCCGGCTTCGGTTACGAAGCGGACGGGGTTGGCCTGGTGCATGGCTTCCCAGTAACTCAGGATAGTGTCCTTGCGGCGCTTGAGCAGGTTACTGGTGGGGAGTCGGTCGGATTTTTCCCGATTGACCCGCGGCGCGGCGGGGAGCAAGCGTTGGCTCTACGCCTTCGGCCGCATGGACACATTCCTGAAAAAGTTCCTGGGCGAGAATCGGTAGAATTAAGGGTGTTGTTCGACTCAGTGATTCAGAAAGTGAGGCTGCCAGTACACAAAATGGTCGTCTCAGCGTAAACAAGAGCCGATTGCGATAGCGACTGCGATCCCGATACCGATGCCAATACCGACCCGGAAGGGTCGCAACGACTGCAGGGATCTCGGTATCGCAATCGCTATCGGTTTTTGCTCCCCTCATTATCTTTCAGTGTCTGGATCACAGTTGTTTGACTATTTCCGGATGATTTCCACAGCAACCGATGGTATGCTGCCCGGATTCGGGAGACACTAACCACTTTCATTTGAGGCCCCATATGCGTCGAATCTTCGGAACCATCGCATGTCTGTGCGCGCTGGCGATCACACTGGCGTGGATCGAAGCGGCACCCCAGCAATCGAAGGCGAAAAACACCAAAGCGTCCAAAACCGCTGCAGTAAGTTATGGCAACTCAGATGTCATCACCCAGGACGAGCTCATGGTGTATGACTATTTCCTTGCCTCCGACCAGTTGGAAGGGCGCAACACTCCTTCCCGCGGATACGACACCGCTGCGTTGTACGTCGCCAGCCATTTGAAGGAATGGGGCCTGAAGCCGGGCGGCAGCACCACCGGCACGAATGGGCCGCTGCAACCCTACTTCATACCGATCGAATTGGTGAGCAGTCAACTCGATCCGTCTGGAATGAAGCTGTCCCTGACCATGCCTGCGCCCGCGGCGCGCGGCGGCGGCCGTGGAGGAGCGGGCGGTGGAGGAGGGGGCGGCCGTGGTGGTGCTGTCGCAGCCGCGCCCACAGGACCGCGCAGCTATGAGTATGCCAAAGGGTGGACAGTCGGCGCCGGAGGCGGAGGTTTTGGCGGCGGATTTGGCGGGGGTGGCGGCCGCGGTGGCGGGGGGGCCGAACCAGCCGATATCGCCGGGGCCCCAATGGTATTTGTCGGGAATGGCTACGTCATCAATAAGACCAATACCAATCCGTATCAGGGCATTGATGTTCGAGGCAAGGTCATGGTTGTTGCCGGCATGCCGATGGAGTTGGTGCAGGCGCAGCAGGCAGCGGCCGCTGCCGCCGCGGCAGCGCGGGGCGCGGCGGGCGGCGCAGCAGGTGCAGGTGCCCGTGGAGGCCGTGGCGCAGCAGCCGCCAATCCGCTCGGCGTCGAAGGCACCGATTTCATGACGCCGCAAGGCTATGCGGTGAAAAACGGGGCCCTGGGCATCATCATGATCCCCTCTTTCCAGCAGTTGAGCGCCATGGCCAATCCTCCCGCGGCCCGCGGCGTCGGGCCCAACGGCCCGGCCTACCAGGTATTGAAATTCCAGGCAGCCCGGCAGGCCACCGTGCCCACGATCACGGCGGGAATTGAACTGACCAATGACCTCTTCCAGAACGAAAAACTCAGCGCGACGCAGGTGTTCGAAGGTGCAGCCGCCAATACGAAGCTGGATTCATTCGATCTCAACGCGGAAAAGAAGCTGACTCTTCACATCGCGGCCACAACCGATCACAACCATACTGAGGATGTGATCGGTATACTCGAGGGAAGCGATCCAGTATTGAAGAACGAGTATGTGGTTATAAGCGGGCACCTGGATCATCTCGGACTGAGCGCCCCGGACGCCAATGGAGACACCGTCTTCAACGGCGCGGATGACGACGGCTCGGGTTCCACTGCAGTGCTGGCAGTCGCCCGCGCTTACGCGGAAGGGGCAGCGAAGGGTATCCGGCCGAAGCGCACCATGATTTTCTTATGGGTTACCGGCGAGGAAAAGGGCCTCTGGGGCTCGCAGTACTTCAACGAATTTCCACCGATTGACATTACCAAGGTGGTGGCAGATCTCAACATGGATATGATCGGCCGCACCAAAACTCCGGGCTATGTCGATCCGCCCCAATATAAACTGGTGGACCCGAACGAGATTTTTGTCGTCGGCCCCAACATCAGCAGCGACGATTTGGAAAAGATGATGGAGACCGTAAACAACGGTTACCAGAAGATGGCAATTAATCATTTCTATGACACCACCGCTCCCGATGCCACCCATGACAACATCGGCCCCCAGCCGAACGGACAGCGCATCTTCTACCGCAGTGATCACTACAACTTCGCCAAGAATGGGATCCCGATCGCCTTTTTCACGACCGGCTTGCACCCGGATTACCACCGCCTGACCGACAGCCCCGAAAAGATCGACTACAAGGAGATGCAGGCTGTTTCGAAGACCGTGGCCGCGCTCGGCTGGGCGCTCGCGAACACTGCGACGCCGCCCAGGCTGAATGCCAAACTGCCGGATCTCTTGATCAACGACATGAAGGCCGCACAGGCAGCGGGCTGGGGCAAGCTGACCGCGGTGCTGCCTCCTTTGCCGGGCATGCCGTTTTAGGCCCGGGACGGGAGAGCACGAATAAGCTGGAAGAATAGTGACCGTACCGAATGGCGCTAAGATAAAGAACCCCGAAGGGGTTCCTGGACTTTGGCCATTCTGCGTCCCTAATGGGACGCACCTCTGACGATCTGATGATAGTCCTTCGAACAAACGCGGTGCGACTGCGAATCCTGTGCCAAACATTCTGTGTGGGTCTCGAAAGCGTCTTTGTGTTTCATCTGACCGCGTACTGACGGCACGATGCCCCAGGAAGTTCAGGGCCGCCACAATTCTGGCTGATTGGCACCCGGATTGGTGATACTCTACGCCAATCAACGCATGGCAAATACCATCAAATGAGGAGATGAAAATGATTCGAAAGGCGTCTCTCTGCGCAGTGCTGGCACTGCTGCTTGTCGCGACCGTCGCAAGCGCGGCGCCGATCCGGCTCGCGCGCACTCCGGATTATCATGCCGGGAAGATTACCTTCAGCTATCTGGGCGATATCTGGGTGGTGAATGAAGACGGATCAAACCCCCAGCGCATTACCGACAATACGGCCCGTGAGATCAATCCACGATTCTCCCCTGACGGCCGATGGATCGCGTTCTCATCCAACAGATATGGCAACTACGATGTGTTTGTCGTGGCGGCAACGGGCGGCGCACCACGTCGACTGACGTACCACACCGGCAGTGACGAAGTCGTCTGCTGGACTCCGGACTCACAGAAGATTGTTTTCCGGGCGTCTCGAGGCGACGGTGCGTTCCCCGGAATCGCAACCCTTTATCAAGTGCCCGTCACCGGCGGGCTGGAAATTCCGCTTCCGGTGGATTGGGGTTACTGGGGCAGTTTCTCGGCCGACGGCAAGCAGTTCCTTTTCAACCGGCACCCGGCCGTCTGGACGCGCAAACATTACCGTGGCAGTTTCGCGGCCGATATTTGGGTGGAAGACATTGCTACGAAGGCCTATCACCAGATCCTCCCCGGAGAGAATTACAATCGCTACTGGCCCATGTGGGGTCCGAACGGCGATATTTACTTTGTCGGCGATCCCTTGCCGAATGACAAGACTGTCAAACCGGGCAGCGCCGAAGTGAGGAAGAGCCTCAACAACATTTATAAGATTTCGGCCAAGGGTGGAACGGAACCCACCCAGGTGACGAAGCACTCGGACGGCAACGTCTTCTTTCCCTCGATGTCAAGCGACGGCAAGGTAATCGTCTACGAAGAGAACTTCGGCATCTGGAAACTCGACGTCGCATCCGGCAAGACCAGCGAAGTTAAAGTTGACATCGCCACCGATGAAAAGGAAAACGAGTTCGAAGTTGTGGCGATCAACAGCGAGTCCGACAGCTTCGATCTGGCTCCCTCCGGACGGCGCGCTGTGATTTCCTCGCAGAATCAAATCTTCACGATCGCGACCGACCGCGGCGACATCACCGTTATCGCGAACGACAACGGCGCCTCGCGCAACGAGTCGCCCAAGTGGTCGCCCGACGACAAATACATCTCGTTCATTTCCGACCGGTCAGGCCGCCAGGAGATTTACCTCGCCGATTCTGACGGGAAGAGCCTGAAGAAGGTCACCGACATGGATACCGACAAGAGCGCGGTCACATGGGCTCCGGATTCGTCGGGTTTCATTTTCGGATCTTCCGACAACAAGATGTACTTTTATTCGATTGCGGATGGAAAGACGCGCGTCCTTACTTCCAACACGATTTCGGGTATTCGTGGAGGAGCGTTTTCGCCCGATAGCAAGTGGGTGAGCTTCGGGAAGGAAGACCTGACAATGCGCAACCACATCTACGTCGTTCCGCTTGCAGGCGGCGAGGAGCGGCGCATCACCGATGACAGCCTCTCCTTCAGCGAAAGCTCTGCGGTGTGGACCGCGGACGGCCGGTTCATCGTCTACATTTCTTCGGCGGGCACCAGCTGCGGAGTGGCATCCACCGGCGGAACCGCACAAAACCAGGTGGAGGTGAGGGTGCTGCCGTTGCGCGCACAGGATAGGGATCCTTTGGATCGCGACATCGATAACGAGACGCAGGCGCTGGCTGCCGAAGCAGCCGGAGCCAGAGGTGGTGGCGCCCGCGGCGGTGGTGCGGCGGCCGGAGGCGGCGCCGCGCAACAGCCGGTCACAGTAACGATTGATTGGGACGGCCTGACCAGGCGTGCGCGTCGGTTGGCCACCCCGGGTGACACCGTCGGCGGGCTCACGCCGGCTCCAAGCGGAAGCGTCATTGCCTTTACTTCCGCCTCTACCGGCGGAGCGGGCCGCGGCGCCGCGCCGGCAGCCGGTGGCGAATCGACCAGCGGTATCTACACCATCAACGTTGCCGATGGCAGCGGCTTGACCCGCGTTCCTCCGGCAGCGCCATCCACGACTGCAGCCGGGCGTGGCGGACGTGGTGGTGGTGGCGGCGGTTTCGGCGGAGGCGGCGGCATGGTATTCACGCGTGACGGCCGCACTCTCTACTTCCGCTCCGGACGCGGTATCTATGCCGCTACCATCGGCGGCGGCGGCACAGCTGCGGCAACACCGGCGACAACAACTGCCGGCCGTGGTGGCGGTGGACGTGGTGGTGCAGCGGCTCCGGCTGCCGCGGCGGCACCCACCACAGGCACGACGGCGCGTGAGGTGACCTTTACGATCACTACGACCATCGACCACAAGGCGCTGCGCAAGGAGGTGTTCGAGGAAGGCTGGCGGGTGATGAAGGAACGCTTCTATGATGCGAAGATGCACGGCGCCGACTGGAACGCGGCGAAGGCTACCTACGGCGCATTGCTCGACTACATCGTTGACGAGGATGAATTGCACACCGTCATGATGCAGATGATCGGCGAGATGAATGCGTCGCACACCGGTGTCAGCGGAGGCCCGCCGGCCGGCGAACGAACCACGGCACAGACGCGCTATCCGGGATTCGAGCTCGTGAGTGATCCTTCCGGATACTACCGCGTCGGCTACATCTGGAAAGAAAGTCCTGTGGATCATGAGTACGTGAAGATCCACACGGGCGACTACATCATCTCCGTCGACGACCACGAACTGAAGACCACTGACAACTACTGGCAGTACTTCACGCTTGCCGCGGGCAGGAAATTCCATTTCATACTGAATGACAAACCGTCGAGAGATGGCGCCTGGGAGGTGGCATTCGAGCCCTGGAACGGCGGCGCGCTCAGCAACGCTCAGTACGCCAAGTGGGTGGATGATCGCCGCGCAATGGTCGAAAAGCTCAGCAACGGCGAGATAGGTTACCTGCACATCAAGGCAATGGATGCCCCCTCGCTGCGGCAGTTTGAGCTGGATCTGGTCAAAAACCGCACGAAGAAGGCGTTGATCATCGACCAGCGCTTCAACGGCGGCGGCGGCATCGACCAGGAGCTGCTCGGAATCCTTATGGGACAAAAGTACCAGTACTCAGTGGCACGGAATTCCGATCTGGAAGTTCCGCGGCCGGCAGAGACCTTCTACGGGCCGATGGTCGTGATGCAAAACGAACGCTCGGCTTCCGACGCCGAGATGTTCCCGCAGGGCTTCAAGGACCTGCACCTCGGCAAGGTCGTCGGCGTGCCCACCATGGCGGCTGTGATTGCCACGGGCTCATTCACACTTGCGGACGGCTCCGCTATCCGCACGCCCGGCTCAGGCGTCTATACCGCCAGCGGGCAGAATATGGAGAACTTCGGCGTTAAGCCCGATGTCTACATCGACAACTCGCCGGATGACTTCCTCAAGGGGCGCGACCTCCAAATCGAAAAGGCCGTCGAGGTCCTGAAAGCCGACATCGCCGCCGGCAAGAAAAAAGGCGGCAACTGAAACTCATTCTACTCAGTGCAATAGCTCAGAGGGCGCGGATCACTCCGCGCTCTTTGACGTTGTGGCCTCATTGTGCATGGCACGAATGGCACCAAGTTAAGGAACCTCGAAGAGGTCCTCTGGAGTAGCCCATTTTGCGTCCCGTCAGGGACGCGATGAGAGTAGCCCGGCACTTTAGTGCCGGGACTCCCAGATCCCGCCGCCTCAAGTCCCGTAGGGACGGTTGAGTCATTTCCGGACGTACATCACGGTGCAGTCGATCAGGTGTTTACCATTCATGGTCTTCATGTCATTCGTCCTTACGGGACTCGTCGTTTACCTAACGCCTAATCCCGGCACTGAAGTGCCGGGCTAATTTCGCCGCGTCCCTACGGGACGCACTCAAGTCTGTCTCATTTAAGGTGTGAGTATTAGGAAGGTTCATTCGCGTCGCTAAGGAACGCAACATGGCTTCCGTGCACCCCAACGCCAGCGTCATTTCGGCACGCTTGCAAGTGGAAAGGTAACGTGTCGAATCCTCTGTCGCCTCCAGGTGTACGTGATGTGCAGATCCCCGTTTCTCGCCTGGATAATGGCGGGGTAAGAGTATTCCCCGGGCTCGTCTTCCAGGGTGTAAAACATGCGGAAATGCTCCCCGTCTTTGCTGACCGCGAGATTCAACGGCGAGCGCTCCCTGGAGGAATGGTTATAGACCAGGACTATGCGCCCATCGCGTAGCGCCAGCGCATCGATCCCGGAGTTCGGGTTAGGCAGATCAATCGGCCGCGCCTGCGTCCAGGTGATGCCGGCATCGGAAGAATCGGCGACGCAGATTTTCCCGATGCGCGCAGTGGAACGCGCGTAGAAGCGCAGCCGTTTGCCGCCGAGACAAACCACCGAGGGCTGAATGATGCCCTCCGCAACTCCGGTTTGCGGTGAGACCGGCGACTTTACCAAAGCATCGCCGCTCCCGCTCGAGCGGGGCAGGTCCGGCGCGACCGTGATCGGGCCGAACGTGGACCAGGTCTTTCCGCCGTCGGAACTGCGTTCAATCCAGCACGCCCATGATTCATAGCTCTCCACCGAGGACCCGCTGATGATCGTTCCGTCCGGCAGGACAAGAGGTTTGGCGCGGATGGGGCCGTACAGCCCCGCCGGCAAATGCTCGACGGGCGACCAACGGGTGCCGTCGTCCGCGCTCCAGCGGCGTGCCGCAGTCCAACCGGTCGGGCCGGGACCGAATTTGTAGTACAGCCACAAGCGGCTGTCTTTGGTGTAGAACAAGACCGGGTTATAGGTGGCGATCTCCTGTTCACGGGCGAGTTCGAACGGAGGCGACCACTGAGCGCCGGCACGGCGCGCGCCCCAAATGGCGACATCCGGCCTGCTTTCCGCCGAACCGCCGAACCACGCAGCCAGGAAATCTCCATTGCGCAACTCCACAATTGTCGACGCATGACAGGATGCGAACGGCGCAGACGTGAAAATGAACTCAGTTTGGATCTGGGCCTGCGGGGCAATTTTCGCCATCTCAGGATCACCGGTTGCGGCAAGGAGGAAAAGAGCCGCGGCCCGTGAGCGGGCTGCGCCGGTCAAAATATGAAATTTGGTCATAAAATTTCTCTGCAGATATGCCATTTCCTATTGCCTGTCTTGGTGCACCAAGGTCTGGGTCAGGACGATCTGGTCGCTCGGCGGCAGCCGGCCCGACAGAAAGTCGGCGAGCTGAAACGTTCGCGACTCCTTGAGAACGATGATCGAGAGCAGGGCATCCGAGGGCGTGGCGGAGAGAACCGGATCGATGGCTTTAGAAGCCTCCGCCAGCAGCATGGAACTCATGGCGCGCAGCGAGTCGTTGCCGTACACGCTGGTCAACTTTTTGTTGAAGGTATCCGTAAGCGCCGCGCCGAACCCGGCAAGGCGTGCGATGGCGCGCGCGGGCGCGCCGGCCATCTCGCTCAAGCCGGCCTGGATGTCCGCAAGAGCCTTCGCCGCGCCGGTGACCATCTGCGACTCGGTAAACAGCAACTGCTGGAGCAGCGTGTCGCCCGGCCCTGAGAGCGCCATGCGCAGGAAAGACCCTGTTTGCTCGGGGCCAAAAAATGCCGCGTTGGCAGGATCGCCCGCGTCGACCAGGCGCTGCCGGGCAACTTCAAGAATCGGCGCCAGATTCTCCATTGTCTGTCGCCCGGACGCCACCGCCCTGCGCAAATCGATGTCAGGGTAATTCCAAAACACATCACGGTCGGTGTTGAATTGCAGAATGCTTCCTTCGCGGAATTCGACCGACGTGGAGATCGGAATAGCCGACCACACCAGCAGCGCAGCCGCCGACGGATTGGGCTGCATGTTGCCGAGTTCCTGGAAGAAGTACGCGGGCAGCAGCCATTTGAGCCGAGCCTGCAAGCGTCTCGAAAGATTCATGGAGTCGCGGCGCAGATCCGCGGGCGTCTTTGGCTGAAACCAGGCTGCAAGCACCGATCCAGGCAGCGCCACGTGCATGGAGAGCGCCACGTCGCCGAATTTGCCGGCGCCGTCGCCAACGGCACTCGCCACCATGCGGCCCAGATCGATGTAAAAGGTCTGCAAAGATGGTTCGCCGTCCGGAAACTCGTCCATCAAATGCTCACGAATGAACGGGCTCACGCGTTGCTCGAAGTCGATGAGTTTCATGTTCCTTTTTACCTGGAGCAACTGGTAGGAAACGGACTTGCCCTCTGCCGCCGTGGTGTCGAACCGGCCGTCGCGCACCCGCAGCGAGCCCATCAGCGACAGTTGACTCTTGTATCGGTTTGTCGCCGTGACCGTGTCGGAGGCATCCACCGCATAGACCAGCACCCTGCCTGCATCCTCCTCGGCGGTGACCTTGGCGAGGCTGTCGTTGATATGTTCCGTGGCGGCATCAAGGAAAGGCATGTGCACCTGCACTTTCCCTTTGCGCTGGACTTCATGACTGAGCACAGCCTGGTTGAGCGTCACGCCGGCGACTTGCCTGATGAGCAAGTCATCCATGTTGCTTCGTACCACCACGTCTTCCATAAGGGAGCATGCGCCGGCCTCGTTCAAGTCGAAGTTCACGTCAAGCAGGGCGGTTTGAGTCGTGGTCCTCTGGTAATTGGCTGCCAGATCGAAGCTGTAACGCTTGTTCAAAGCCTGTCGCGCCTGGCCGTAGATTTCCTGACCTTTCTTGATTACCAGGTGGATCGCATTCTTGATCTCGTCGAGGTCACTAAAGTCAAACTGTCTGTCGAGAAAATCGGCAAGTCGCCGGATGAGCCATTCATCGAGCGCGTCGAAATCCGTCTGCGTCGCCGCCTGAAGAACCTCGTCGAGATCCAGCTTCTCGCTGATGAACGCCTGGAGTTTTCGGATGATGCCGCCATCCAGTACGGCCTGAGTCTCCGCTGCGATTTTCTGTACTTCATCGAGTCTGTCGCCGAGGGCGAGCAACCCGTCTCCGGCAATCGCGGCAAGAAACTGGCCACGCGGCGTATCCCCGAAGGTTACATCCTGAAGCGCCTTTCCGATCTCGGCCGTGCGCTTTTTCGGATCGGGATCCGCCAGGGCTTTTAGGAACATGTGGAAGTCGGCCGCGCCTGCTTCATTCACGCGACCCAGGATTCCCCAAATTGCAGCAGCCGCCTGGCCCGGAAGCGCATTCCACTTCTTCAAGACGTCAGTCATCAGGCTGTGAGCCAGATCAAACTCCTTAGTGGGATCGATGCCGGTAGCGTTGCGCAGCAACTCCAGGCCGGTCTTGTTCGCCAGCCGCGCCACCGTTTCGCCAAGATCCTTGGATGGATCCGTCCACTGTTCGATGCATTGCAGGTCCTTCACTACCTGCAACCCGTGCACTCCGAAGACGCTTTGTACAAACTCATCCGCTTTCTCCGGGAGATCCGCCTGGCCGGTCACACCGGCCGTGAGATTCAGACCGAACGAGAGTCCCCGGTTGTTCTGCTTGAACAACTGGAGCCTTACAGTAGCCGATTCCGTCTCGCGGCCGACGACGATCAGGTACTTGCCGCTCACCTCATAACCTATGGTCGTCTTGATTCCCAAGTCGATCTTGGCACCCAATTCATGCGTGACCCCGAGCAGTCGTGCTTGGCGGACAAAATCCAGGTCGTAGCCGATGTGGGCGGCCACGTGCAGAGCCAGGGAACCGTCGGCTTCAACAATCAGCCATGTGCCCGGTTTCAGATCATCCGCCTGGCGCACGTGCCGCGGCAGGCGCCAGCTTGCCGCCGTATCGGCGATGGCCGAGTGCGCGCCGGCGCCGGCGTTCAGCCGATGCATCACGGCATAGAGCCGGTCGCGATCCGCATCGGCGCCGAAGGTCAAGGAGCCAATTGCCCCGACGGGATGACTGCCCGAAAACGAACCTGAGACGTTATATCCCCACAGCATGACCAGGTAGCGCGCGTCGGGCTTGCTGTCCGCGGCCAGGACCAGCCCCGGCGTCCGCTCGAGCTGCAGCGAAGACAAGGCATCCCCAGCCTTGTCATACACACCGATGCCGGTCTTGAATCCTGCGGAAGCGTGCAAGCTCACGCTTACCTCGCCGGCCGCAAAAGTCACGTTCTTACCGGCACCGGTTTCGAGCGCGATTCTCCCCATCTCGATCCTGCCGTCTCGGCGCATCGGAAACGGGCGGTCATGAATGATCGCGTCCAATACATCCGCATCCGTCGCTAGGCTCACCGTAATCTTTTCGGTGCTGTCAATTCCGAGGATCTCATGGTCGAGGAGAAACTCGCGACTTTGGGGCGAAGGGGCTTCGGGCGCGTCCGCGGAAGGCTGGACGGGATCCGTCATGGTGTGCTCCTTTGTTATGGGACATTATTTACGAGGCCGCGTAAATTCGCAACGCAGACAGTAACAAACCCCGTAAAGGCCCGCGCAGCTACAGCCCAAGACGTGAATCCCATGAGTGCCAGCAAACGATCGCTACCGCACGTGGACCTCGACCTGGACCTGGACGTAGACTTGGACTGTTTCCTGCCGCTTGCAGCCGCCATTACCGAAAGTCTACCGTTAGGATGCTCTCGCAAAAGTGTCGAGTACAAGAACGTCCAAGTCCAGGTCTAAGTCCAGGTCCACGGAGGGAAAACTGTGATATAAAAGCACGGCCTTCAATCCGCTACTCAAGGGGGGAATATGCGCAAGTCAATTGTGTTCTCGTGTATTGCAATCGTCCTGGTATTCGGATTACGTATTGCGCCGTCGGCTCAAGGGCCCGCGGCGGCATCGGCGCCGGCCTATCTCACTCCGCCGAAGGTCATTGCCGACATCATGGATGCCGAGCCGTTGCCTGGCGTCGCGCTGTCGCCCGACCGCAAAGTGATGTTGCTCTCGCATCGGCGCAGCATGCCGACGATCGCGGAAGTATCGGCGCCGTTCTACCGTCTGGCCGGGGTCCGCATAAATCCGCGCACCAACGGCATGCGCGCATTGAATGGCCCGACGAGCGTTACGCTCAAGGATGTGGCCACGGGCGCGGAGCGCAACCTCGCATTGCCACCGGGCGGCACGTATGGCGCGAGCTTCTCTCCGGATGGAAAGAAAATTGCAATCTCCGTCACGACGGCAAACAGCATTCAGCTCTATCTGGCTGACGTCGCCACCGCGCAGGTCAAACCGGTCCTTACCGGGGGCATCAACGGGATCGGCGGGGGCTGCGGCTGGCTGGACGATTCGTCGGGATTTCTCTGCCGCCTCATTCCGGATGGCCGCGGATCCGAGCCGAAAGCGCCAGCAGTTCCGGCGGGACCCAATATCCAGGAGAGCGCCGGGCGCGCCGCCCCTTCCGCGACCTACGAGGATCTGCTCAAGAACTCATATGATGAATCGCTCTACGAGTACTACTTCACGAGCCAGTTGGCATGGGTCGATCTCGCGGGCAAGAAGACGCCCTTTGGAAAGCCAGCCATCTACGCCGGCGCCGACGTATCGACTGACGGCAACTGGCTGGTGGTCACACGGATCAAGCGCCCGTTCTCGTACGTTGTTCCTTACCCCGATTTTCCGCGCGACGTCGAGCTGTGGGACAAGACCGGCAAGCTTGTGAAGAAGTTGGCCGACGTACCCATGGGCGACACGTTCCCGCGCAACGGCGTTTTTCCCGGTCCGCGCGCGTTCCGCTGGAATCCGATAGATCCGGCCACGCTCATCTATACGGAAGCTCTCGATAAAGGAGATCCGGCCAACAAGGTGCCGTTCCGCGATCGATTCCTGGCTATCAAGGCGCCGTTCACCGGCCAGCCGGCCCAACTGCTGCAGACGCAATGGCGCTCCGGCGGCATGCAGTTCACCGAAAAGGGCATCGTTTTTGTCAGCGAGAGCGATCGTGAAACGCGCATGCGCCGCACGTGGCTCTATGCCGACGGCTTCAGTTCCACGCCGACAAAGATCTGGGAGCTGCGCCAGCAGGATCGCTACGCCGATCCCGGCTCTCCGATGTCAAGGCCTGTGACGGGCAAGGTAATTCAGACCGGCGACAATATCTATCTGAGCGGCGCCGGCGCTTCGCCCAAGGGGGACCGGCCCTTCCTTGACAGATTCAACCTGAAAACGCTTAAGGCCGACCGCATCTGGCAGTGCGACGACGCGGGCTACGAGTCCGTAGTTGCTCTCCTCGACGACAATGCAGGCCGCATCATGACGCGCAGGGAGACCAAGACGGAGCCGCCGAACTATTACATACGCGACAACACGGCGCGCACGGCAAAGGCGGTCACCACGTTCAAGGATCCGCACCCGCAGATTTCCGCCGTGTCGAGACAGTTTGTTACCTACCAGCGGAAAGACGGTGTGCAGCTCAACGGCACCATCTATCTGCCGACCGACTATAAGGCGGGGACGCGCTATCCGATGTTCATGTGGGCATATCCCGCCGAATTCACCAGCAGTGATGTCGCCGGACAGGTGAGTGGCAACGAGAACCGGTTCACTTCGGTCACCGGCGCTTCGCACCTGCTGCTGCTCACGCAGGGATATGTGGTCTTCGACAATCCGACGATGCCGATCATCGGACCGGGAGAAACCGCGAACGACACCTACGTCGAACAGCTGGTCGCGAGCGCGGAGGCTGCTATCGACAAGGCGGTCGCGATGGGAGTGGCTGACCGCGATCGCGTCGGCGTCGGCGGCCACAGCTACGGAGCGTTTATGACGGCAAACCTGCTCGCGCACACACGCCTGTTCCGCGCGGGCACCGCGCGCAGCGGCGCGTACAACCGCTCGCTGACACCGTTCGGCTTCCAAAATGAAACGCGCAACTTTTGGGAAATCCCGGAAATTTACGCCAAGATGTCGCCCTTTTGGTTCGCCAACCAGGTGAAGGATCCGATACTGCTGATTCACGGCGAGATGGACGACAACTCGGGAACGTTCCCGATCCAGTCGGAGCGTTTCTACATGGCGCTGAAAGGCTTCGGCGCGACCGTGCGCTACGTGACGTTGCCGTATGAGGCCCACGGTTATGCAGCCGCCGAGTCGAATAAGCACGTCATCGCCGAAATGCTGAACTGGCTGGACAAGTACGTGAAAAACGCCGCCCCGAGGCAGCCTGCGGAGCGCTGAGTTCGAAGACAGCATCTCTGCGCCGGGACGCGCACCTTATGACACATGAAAGGGCATTGGCTCTCTGAGCGGCAATAGTCGGGATCAGAATCGGGATCGCCGCGCCGGGGCGCGGCGGTCCCAGGTCCGCTTTTTCGGACTGGCAGATCGGCCTTCACTTCATTCTGCCTTTTTCCCCTCCAGCTGCCCTAAGTTGACTAAGAGCGGAAGGATAGTAACCTCCTATTAATGCCTAAGGAGCACACGCAGCTCGGGCTGTGCTCATGCGGTTAACACGATGTTGGGAATCGAAGGGGGCAACATAGGAACGTACTCCTCGAAGCCCAGAGCCGACGGTACCTTGTGCGGAGAAGGTCATGGCGTCTTAGTCACGCAGGACGGGGATACTGTTACCTGGAAAGGCATTGCCACCGGAAGGTTCACGGGCGGAGGCGCGGTCGCTTACAGGGGCTCGCTCAGCTACAATACCGCCTCGAAGAAACTCGCAAAGCTCAACTCAATCGCCGGCGTTTTCGAGTTTGAAGTAGACGCGGAAGGAAATACCCACTCGAAAATCTGGGAGTGGAAGTAATCGGCACATCAAATCCCTGAGCGCAGAAGACGCCGCTCAGAGAAACCGCATACGCAAGATCTGCTTGTTAGGGGCTTCCGGTAATGCGTTCGATTCTTGCCATCGGATCACTCATCGGAAGCCCCTTTCAGTTCCCGGAGGGGCCAGGAGCTAGCGTGTCAAGCATGCAAGGGTATGTTCATTCGACTCTCAGCGCGGTGATAGGATCGACTCGCCTCGCGCGCCGCGTTGGAAGGATGGTCGCCGCGAAAGCTATGAGTAGCATCAGACCGGCAACCAAAACCATGGTGAATGGATCATGCGGCGTCACCTGATAAAGTAACGATTTCAGCAATCGTGTAAGCCAGAATGATCCGATCAACCCGATCAGGATGCCGGCCAACACAGGTGCAATTACAGAGCGCAATATCAGCCGGCGGATGTCGTTCGCTCCGGCGCCCAGCGCGACACGGATGCCGATTTCCGATGTCCGTCGCGTCACCGAGTACGAAAGAACGCCGTACACGCCAACGGTGGCAGTAGCGAGAGCCACCCCCGCGAAGATCGACATCAAAATGAAGAAGAAGCGCGGAGTGGACACGGTCCTGGTATCCATGCTTGCGTAAAGCTCGTCCAAAGTCGCGGCGGTCCTGATTGTGGCATTGGGGTTGAGAGCTGCGATCCTGTTTCGCACCAGGGCGAGAACCGGTCCCGGATCCCCGGCTGTGCGGATGGTGAGGTTATTGCCTAGCGCCGACCCGCGCTGAGAAAGCGGCCTGTAAATCTGACAGCTATCAGAACGGGTAAACTCTACGGTTTTGACTGGGTTGACCATGCCAACGATCGTTACCCAAGGGCTGCGAGAACCGGAACGGAAGCGCTTGCCCAAAGCGCTCTGGCCTGGCCAGAAATGATCGGCGGCACGCCGATCGATGATTGCTACCGGCGGCGAGGATGGTCCGTCCTCGGGGCTAAAGGTACGTCCTGACATGAGGGGTATTTGAAGTGTTGAAAAGAAATCCGGTGTGACGTAGAAAACCGCCATACCCCAAGGTTCGGCATTGGCGCCGTTCGCCTCATCGGTGAACAGCTGTCCGCCACCGAATCCCTGCGTGGCCGGCGTGCCCCCTGAGATTGTTGCTGCCAGCACACCCGGCAGCGTTTTCGTCATCGCCGGGAGCTGGTCAAAAAATGCCTGCTGCTGCGCAATCTGAGGATTCGACGGCAAAGAAACACTTACCTGGCATAGGTTTTTTGTTTCAAAGCCGTTCTGTGTGCGAATCATGCGCATGAGGCTGTTTGCCATAAGCCCGGCGCCGCAGAGAAGAATGAGAGCCAGGCCCACCTGAAGGCTTTGAAAAACCACATGAAGCCGCCGCGTTGCGCGAGTCACACCTGCGACGTGACTGGTTCCAGTCAGTCCTGAGATCGCGCCGCCGTGGGCAGCCCTGAATGCAGGAATAAGACTGCTGAGCAGGCAAGCCAGCATCGTAACCGCACCCGTAAAGGCGAATACTCTTCCGCTCAATGCCAATTCATATGCGCGAAACAGCCTCTGCAGTTCCGCCGGTAGAATCGTGGGTAGGAGGTGGATCATCCACTGGGCCAGGAGAACGGCGGCCAGAGCACCCGCCACGGAAAGAACCATGCTCTCTACCAGGAAGTAACGCACCAGCTGGCTCCGGCTCGCGCCAATGGCTGCGCGAATCGCAACCTCGCGCTGGAGCGTGGCGCCACGAGAAAGCAACAGGTTGGCTACGTTGGCGCATGCGATCAATAAAACGAAGCCGACGGAACCCAGCATGACGAGCAGCACGGTTCGTGTCTCGTCGCGGAATCGAATATTCAAGCGATCGCTGAGCGGCCGGAATTCGGGAGTCATTTTCGCCCATGGTACACGGCCTTCGTAATGAATCCGGTCCGAAACCAGCGCCGCTTCCCGCTCTGCCTGTTCGAGGCTGAGGCCGGGACGCAGACGGGCCACAAAGGACAGGTGACCACCGGACTCCTCCGTCCACGGCACCCACGCGTTCGGCTTCGAGCCGACAGGAAATTGGAAATCCTGCGGCATGACCCCGACCACGGTGTATATATTTTTGTTGAGGGTGATGGTCTTGCCAACGACCGCAGGATCGGCTCCGAACTCCCGCTCCCAGTATCCGTAACTGAGCAGGGCGACCTGATCTTTGCCGGGCTGTGCCTCTTCCGGTTGGAATCCGCGTCCGAGCTTTGGTTGCACTCCTAGAAGATCAAGCATGCCGGTCGAGATCCAGACGACGGTCACCGGCTCCATCAGTCCGTTGGGACCCACAGTTGGCCGAGATTCAGAATAAGGCTCGACGCCGGAAAGGATCTGCTTTTGCGCGCGCCAGTCTTCCATCTCCTGTATCGATTCTCCGCCGACGTAGGTTACCTGATCTGCTGAACCACGTGCCGCAACCCACGCAAACGAGACCAGTCGACTGGGTTCCCGGTAGGGCAATGGCCGGAACATAGCCGCATCCACGACGCTAAAGACCGTGGTATTGGCGCCGATGCCAAGAGCCAGGGTCAAGATGACTGTTACGGCAAATCCGCGGTTGCGGCGCAGGGAGCGGAACGCATGGCGCAAGTCCCGCCAGAGAGATTCCACAAACCCGATCGTGTTCATGTGATAGATCTCCTCACGAATGAAAGTCACGTTGCCGAACTTCCGGTGAGCGGCAAAGCGCGCCTCTTCGGGAGGAATGCCCCTGGCGACATTCTCGTCAGTCTCTGTTTCTATATAGGACTGGATTTCGCGAAGTCGCTCTTCATCCCAATGACTGCGTCGAAAATACCGACTCCATCCCATGACCCTACTCCGCGGCTGGCCGAAGGATCCGGTTGATCGCCTTAACCAGTTGATCCCAACGGCCGATTTGCGCGGCCAGTTGCTTGCGACCCGCGGGCGTCAGCCTGTAATACCTTGCCTTGCGATTGTTTTCCGATGTGCCCCAGAAGGACGATATCCACCCGCGATCCTCGAGCCGGTGCAGAGCGGGGTACAGAGATCCATGCTCCACCTGAAGGACATCTTCCGATCGATGCTCGATGGCATGCGCGATCGTGTGCCCATGAGCCGGACCCAAAACCAGTGTCTGCAGGACAAGCAAGTCCAGCGTGCCCTGCAGCATCTCTTCTTCCAATGGTGCTGTTCCTCGTTTTGGCATATGCGCATCATACTCCACTAGATCATCTTCTGGAAGAAAATATTAGCGGTCGCAATAAATTCAGGATATCTATCACCCAGACCTATTCGGGGCAATCAACTGGAGGAGACTATCTGATGGAGTTTCAGCCTGAGCTGTTCAGCGAAGCTTGAACTCTGGAGGTTTACAACTTCATTCCAAACCCGAAAACCTCAAAGCCGGGAAGAGAGGGCCTATCTCTTAAACTAACGGCATTGAGTTTGTCCCCGCTCTCCGTAGTCAGCGCAGCGGATTTTCCCAGCGCAAATTGTGGAATCGGGCGAAATCTCCGTCCGTCGAGCAGAGGATGAGGCCGTGTTCGAGGGCGAGGGCGGCTAGATGCGCGTCGGGAACGAGATTTGATCGGCCGCCAATCGCCGCCAGCAGCGGTTCCAGGATCTGCTGATGTTTTTCCGTCGGCCCCGGTATCCACACTGGGTCGCAGTCCAGCCAGCTCATGACCTGTCCCCACGCAGCGGTCATCGACCGCGGCCGCGCGAAGATTCGTGGGTTGGTGATCAGGCGCAGGAAGCCGAGCAGGCTTGGCCAGGGTAAACCGACGGGAGCAACCCCGTTCAGCCGCTGATCCAACCACTCCCGCGCCCGTGCATGTTGCGGGAAGGACCCGACGTGAGCGTACACCAAGAGGTTGGAGTCGACCAAAATCACTTGAAGTCCTCCCCCTCTGCCGCCGCGAGAACCTCGGCTACATCATCGATGCTCCCCTGGAGGCATCGCCCTAACGATACCGATGGGGTCCGATAGGGCTTGCGCAGCTTCGCCGGCGCCGTCATCTCCCGCAACCCTTGCCGCAAAGCCAGATTCACGATCTTTTTGAAGCTGCTTTTTGTCTCTTTGCGCAACCGCTCCAGCTGAGCAGCCACGTCGTCATCGAGGCTCAGCGTAGTTCTCATGCATCAGTACATACAATATGTGATGCCTTGATGTCAATACAGCGCGCGAACTGGCTCGCGCGAGGGACGTGATCCCATTGTCAACGGCCGGCATTTGGGGTCGAACCCCTCACCAACAGATACCGACTCTTCAGTGCTTCTTAATGATGTACTTGATGGTGGAATTCGAAGTGAAGAGTTTGTAATCGGCGTAGGTGATGGTTTCGTCGATGTGGACCGTCTCGGCCGGAAAATGCAACTGGCTCTCGGCATGAGTCCAGACCGGGAACCAGTACTTCTTGTCGATCATCTGGCGGATGGTCTCGAATTCGGGAAATTGAGTGTTCTTCTTTTGGGGGACGGGCTTCCCAACCGTGCGCACAACCTGAAGATCCTGGTCGTCCACCCAGATTTTCCCCTCAAAATACATCTTTCCGCTTTTAATGATTTTGGGTTTTACTGAAAACACATAGCAGTTGAGTTCGTCGACTTTTTCCTTCCCCTGGTAGGTCAGGTCGTATTGGGGCAGCTCCTTCTCCGTCAATGCGAACGGCTGGAGGTTGTTGATCACTTCTTCGTCCTCCATGGTGTAGACCACGCTTTGGAGGCCGCCGGCCCTCCGGACCACCTGGATATCACGGGTTCCATCGTCCTTAAATACGATGTCGGAAGCGGTCTGCATTTCCTCGTGTTTAGGCATGCCATTTACGGAGAGGACGCGCACGTCCGCGTTTTGATGGTAAGTGTACTGCATCCATGCTTCATAAAACTCACTTTCCTTCGCGGAGAAGGCACGGATAATCTCTTCGGATGTCAAGGTTTTCCCTTCGCCGGCCTCAACGCGCGGTTTGTCCTGTGCCGGAGGTCCGGCCTGAGTTGGTGATTGTGCCCTCGCGTGGATCGCCAACGCCAGGAGCATCGAGAAACAGGCCAAGTATCCAATTTTCACATCCACCCCCTTCCACCTCCGATAATGATGCGCCCAAATCCAAGACGGTTCAAAAGACTTTGCCTCGTGTACCCCGGATCCTGCGGCCCGCCCCATGACATTGGATCACGATCGGTATGCGCAGGATCTTCCTCGTCTTCGGTTGATCTAAATCGACTCGGTTGGATTCCCTCGCTGCGAATTAGTGGGCTTGGCGCCGGAAGCAACGCCGTTCACTCAGATGCAAAGCCGGCATTTCGGCCACATCTGGCGGTTTGGCGCAGGTGACCGGCACAGTGATGTCGTGTTATGACGGAGTCCAGGGGCGGAAACCGGCGAGGAGAAAATCGGCATCAAAACTCAAAAATCCAGCGCCGTTGCTACTTCGGCCGGGGGATGCGGAGGATCCTGCCGAAGGTGACATACTCGCTGCCGCCCAATCGGCCGATCGGATCCACGCGGTCCGCATGAATCTTGAGCCGGCCCTTGGCGTCCTCCTCCCACACACTGTCGTCCAGATAGACAGACTTGACCTTTCCGAATATGAGGGATTGAGGCAGGGATCCCACTTCCTTGATCTCATAGAGCTCGCAAGCCATCGCGATGCGGCAGTCGGCCAGACGCGGGAGCGAAAAGCCTGTGAATTCGGCCAGCTTGAGGTTCACCCAGTCGAGCTCCGATTCCCCATGGGGCAAGGTCCTCGAAGTCTGAGTCATGGGTTCTGCCAGTTCACGGTGTACGATGTGAACGACGAAATGCTTGCGCTCTTCGATGTTAAGGCGCGTGTCTTTGAGGGAGCCATCCGGCTTTTTCCCCGCCGAGATGAGGATCAAAGGCGGCTCGCTGCACACGGCGTTGAAATAAGAATACGGCGCCAGATTGAATCGATGATCGCCATTATCCGTCAGCACCCAGGCAATCGGGCGCGGGATAACGACCTGTGTCATGGTGAAATAGATTTTATCCGGAGAAAGTTGATCCAGCGGAATATACATAGCCTTCTACTCCAGCATTGGTTGTACTCGTAACGGATCGCGCGTGCCCGGCTCTTCAAATCAAAAAGAGACCATTTCCCGTGGGAAATTCCTTAGAACAAGAAAACAGGCCCCAGAATTGAGCCTAAGCCCGATTTTCAAGCCTTCCGTGGTACTCATCCTATCAGATCCAAACGATTTCGGCTGGTCCGACCCTCGATTCTCTGCTGCGCCACGCTCTCGAGGAGGCCCTCGGTCTGCGCTTCGAAGGGGACAAGGGCGAGCACTTCTTCCGCTCCACGCCGGTGCAAACGCTTTTCTACGGCGTTTTCTCCGCTTGGGTGCTCTGGGCGCGCCGCCGCGCTGCGGCTTCCCCGGCGAAAACCTTGTTCGCGGACGCGTTGCGAGAATCATCCGCGCCGTACCACGTGGCAGGACCATTTGACTGGCGCCTGACCCAGTTTCTCCTGCGCGTGCCCATGCTGCGCGCGCTTTTTATGCAGGCCGCCAATCCCGACCAATTGGGCCGCCTGGGCCTGATCGAGATCCTCGACCGGGCCGCCGCCGCACTCGATCGCGTGGATTGCGCCGCGTTCTTCCAGTCCTTCGACGAGGGGCACGCAGTGCAATATTTTTACGAGCCCTTCCTGCAGGCCTTCGACCCCGAGTTGCGCAAGGAACTTGGCGTTTGGTACACCCCCGAAGAAATCGTTCGTTACCAGGTTGAGCGTGTCGACACCGTCCTGCGCGAAGAACTGGAGATCGCCGACGGCCTGGCCGATCCGCGCGTGATCGTCCTGGATCCCTGCTGTGGCACCGGCGCCTACCTGCGCGCCGTGCTGCGCCGCATCGCCGCCACGCTGCAGGATAAGGGCAGTGACGCGCTCAGCGCGCACGACCTCAAGCGCGCCGCGATGGAGCGCGTCTTCGGCTTCGAGATCCTCCCGGCGCCGCTGGTCATCGCCCATCTTCAGATCGGCCTGGAACTGGAAACACTGGGCGCGCCGCTGAGCGATCAGATCTCGGCCGAGGACGCGGGATCGCGCCGCGGGTCAAAGCGGCACGATCCGGTCTTCGCATCGGCAGAACGCGTCGGCGTCTATCTCACCAACGCCCTCAACGGCTGGGAACCGCCCAAAGAGCCCAAGACCCAGCTGCTATTTCCGGAGATGGAGGAAGAGCGCGACGCCGCGGAGAAGGTCAAACACAAGGAGCGCATTCTCGTCATCCTCGGCAATCCGCCTTACAACGGCTATGCGGGCGTCGCGGTCGCCGAGGAACGCGATCTTTCCAACGCCTATCGCACCACCGAACGCGCGCCCGCGCCGCAGGGCCAGGGGCTCAACGATCTTTACGTCCGCTTCTTCCGCATGGCCGAACGCCGCATCATCGAGATGAACCGGTCCGCCCAGGGCGTAATCTGCTTCATCTCCAACTATTCCTGGCTCGACGGCCTCTCCTTCACCGGCATGCGCGAACGCTATCTCGACCATTTCGACCGCATATGGATTGATTGCCTCAACGGCGACAAATACAAAACCGGAAAACTCACGCCGGATGGCCAGCCAGATCCAAGCGTTTTTTCCACCGATTTTAACGTTGAAGGCATCCAGGTCGGCACCGCGATCGCATTGTTCGTACGTAAGCAGAAACACGAATGTGTTGGCGAAGTCGCGTTCCGCCACCTCTGGGGCAAAACCAAGCGCGCCCAACTCTCCGAAGGTCCCGGGAAATACGGCCACATAAAACCTAGCCTCGGCATGGGTCTTTCGTTTATGCCCGGGAAGGTAGCATCGGCCTATTTTGACTGGCCGCTGCTGCCGGAGCTCTTTCCCGTTTCGTTTCCGGGCGTGAAGACCAGCCGCGACGATGTGGTGGTCGGCATTGATCGTGACCGGCTCGTCCAGCGGATGGAGGACTATTTCAACCCTAAGCTCAGCCACGAGGAAATCCGCCGCCGAACCCCAGCCGCGATGAAAAGGACGCAGCGTTTTCGAGCCGAAGCCGTCCGCGACCAACTTCTCAAGCGTGGGTTCCTGCCCGACAAGATCGTCCGATACTGCTACCGACCTTTCGACGTGCGCTGGCTGTACTGGGAGCCGGAAGCCAAACTGCTGGACGAGAAGCGCAGCGAGTATTTTCCTCATGTTTGCGAAGAAAACGTCTGGCTGAGCGCCGGACAACGCAACCGGAAGGAGGATTTCTACCTGCCTCAGTTCACGACCTTGTTGGCAGATCATCACATCGTGGAATCGAATGTCGGCATGTTCCCGCTGCATCTTCTCACCAATGGAGGCACCCTGCTGGAAGCCGCCGGATGCAAGCCGAACCTCAGCGGCGGCGCGGCATCGTATCTGGCGAAGTTGCATGCCACGCCGGAAGATCTGTTCTATCACACGCTGGCCATCCTTCACGCGCCTGCTTATCGCACAGAAAACGCCGGTGCGCTGCGCCAGGACTGGCCGCGGGCTGCCCTGCCGGACTCGAATCAGGTGTTGCAAAAATCCGCCGCGCTCGGCCGCCAGATCGCGGCGTTGCTGGATGTGGAAACGCCAGTGCCGGGCGTCACAACCGGAAAGATCCGCGAAGATCTCAAGGAAATTGCAGCATTCAAGCGCCTGGACGGCAAACCGGCCCGGCCCGAAGCGGGCGACCTGGACCTCACCGCCGGTTGGGGTCATGCCGGCAAGGGCGGCGTGACCATGCCGGGCAAGGGGCGGATGATTGCGTGCGGCGATAATGCATTCGATGTGCTGCTCAACGAGGTCTCCTGCTGGCGGAACATCCCGGCGCCGGTGTGGGAATACACCATCGGCGGCTATCAGGTCATCAAGAAGTGGCTTTCCTATCGAGAAAAGGAATTGCAGGACCGCGGGCTGACGCCGGAGGAGGTCCGTTACGTCACCGAAATGGCACGGCGCCTGGCCGCGCTGATCGCGCTGCAACCCTCGCTCGACGAAAACTATCGGCGCATTATCGAAGCTAATTACCAGTGGCCTGCCGAGCAACGGAAGCAGCGGCCGTGATGGCATTGGCACCGTCGGAGGTTGCAATGATGGAAAAAGATCCTAGGGCGTCTTGCCTGTTATCCTGAGGTAGAGCGAATATGCCGATCCCTGTTCTTGTGGTGCGTTGAATCGGAATAAAAGAATGCCTCAGCCAGTGGTGTCGATTCCGAGGGGCCGGGCATTTTTGAGGATGCGCTCGTCGTAGCTGAGCAACTGCAGATCCGGGAAAGCTCTCATAAAAATCAGGACGGTCGCCAGGTGGATGGCGTCGAGCGTTCTGACCGGCTCGACTGGAAATACCCTGCCGGCCCGAGAGCGCACTTCTTCCGAGATTTCCATAAGGATCCAGCCTGCCTTGCTGCGTGCAAGCATACCCCGCAGCCTTTCAGCCTGGCCGGCTGTCAATATCCGCTGATATTCGGCCCTGTTGAGCGCGCGCTCGACCTCTACCAGGGATAAAACCGAAGTCACAACGGTCTGTGCCTGGTTCAGCGCGGAGATCACATCGTGTGCTTGCGGCTCCCCGAGCAGCCAGGTAAGGAGCGCCGAGCTTTCCACATAGACTGCGGTCATTCGTGCGTCTCCTCGCGGTCGCTCTTGAGAAGTTTAGCCGAAGTTCCCGCGCGCAATTTCACGGGCGAAACCGGCAAGGACATCTTCTCAACGGTGGGAAGCGATACCAATCCCGCCTCAGCCCAGTCCATAAGAAGCGGGTTGACCGCCTCGCCCAGAGCGCTTCGGCGGTACGGTTCGTGCAGCTCGGCAACGATGCTATTCCGGTCGGACACTAAAACTGTCGCGCCGCTGCGGACTTCGCGCAGGTAGGCGCTCAGATTGTTTTTCAGTTGCTTGACTCCAACGGTTTTTAGGCGCTTCATGGGAAACATGGTAGCTACCGGTAGCTACTAAGTCAAGGTTGCCCCTTTAGCTCAGACCCAACCTGCGCCTCCGCAAAGTAGTACAATTCCAGGAAGAAATCGAAGAGGCCGACAAAATGCGATGCCGGTTTGCCTTGTTTTCTACGATTCTGCGTGGCAGCCTCGTCTCGTATGGAGCATAATTCGGACGTGTCCGAAAAAGAGCATCGCAAGACCGCAGAAACCAGAACTGCTCCGCAGGCGCAAACACAAATTCGGCATCTCGGCGGTTTGAATTGGACAGAAGCTCTCTTTCTTTTGTTTCTCGCGTGCCTCGCCGTTCTTCCTCCGATCGGGGAACCGCATAAACAGCTGATCCTTATAACCATTGCCGCCGTGCAATTGCTGGAGGACCGGCTCGCTGGCAGGTTGCCGCCGAGAAGCCACATCTATGCCGTGCTGCTGAAGATCCTTCTCGCCACGCTGCTGCTCGGGCACACGGGCGAAATGGGCATCAACAGCCGCTACTGGCCGATCTACTTCGTGCCGGTGGCGACCGCGGCGACCAGTTTCGGCCTGTGGGGCACGCTGTTCTGCACAGGACTCGCATCGGCGGCGTACTGCTCCTATCTGATTCCCGCGCTCCAGGAATATGCGATTACCGGAGAAGGAATCGCCGAGCTGGCCACGCGCATTCTCTTCTTTTTCCTTGCGGCGATGCTCGTGAATCGCTTTGCGGTGGAGAGCCGCCAGCGCGCAACGGCATACCGGCAGCTGGCCGAACAAATGGCCGAGACCAACCGGCGGCTGGCGCAGGTCCAGGAAGAAGCCAGACGCTCGGAGCGGCTTGCGGCGCTTGGGCAGATGTCGGCCGGGCTGGCGCACGAGATCCGCAATCCGCTGGGTGTGATCAAAGGCTCGGCCGAGATGCTCAATCAGAAGTTGCAGCAGAGCAATCCGCTGGCGAGTGAACTGGCCGGATACATCTCGAGCGAAGTAAACCGGCTGAGCGCACTGGTGGCGCGGTTCCTGGATTTCGCGCGGCCCCTGGCGCTGGAACGTGCGCCCGCGGATGTGCGCGAGGTCGTTGACCGCGCGCTCGCCGCAGTGTTCGCCCAGCGTCCCGCGGCAAAGGTCACCATCGAGCGCGCGTATGCGGCGACTCTTCCGCAGGTGCCCATGGACGAGAGTCTCTGCGAGCAGGTTTTCCAAAACCTTGCGCTTAATGCCTATGAGGCCATGGAACCGGATGGCGGGACGTTGCTTGTTGAGATCGCGCCGGCCCAGCGTGAAATCAACCGTGGCGTCGAAGTCTCGTTTTGCGACACCGGTCCCGGCATTCCGCCCGACCTGTGCCAGCAGATTTTTAATCCTTTTTTCACGACGAAAAAGAGCGGCGTCGGCCTTGGCCTCGCCATCGTATCGAAGATCGTGGATGAACATCGCGGCCAGCTGCGCGTGGATGGCCGGCCAGGACGAGGCGCCTGCTTCCACGTGTTTCTGCCGATTGGGGCCGCTTCGGAAGAGAGCGCCTCGACACACGCGTCCTGAGACGGTTTTGCTGCCATGGCGAATATTCTGATAGTTGAAGATGAACAAAAGATGCTCCGGCTGCTCGAGCTGAAGCTAAGCGAAGAAGGCTGGACGATTTTCTCCGCCGGCGATGCGGAAACCGGCTTGAAGATTCTGAGCCGGGAGACCATAGACCTCGTGCTCAGCGACATAAAGCTGCCCGGGATGAACGGCATCGAGTTTCTACAGGCCATCCGGCGCGCTCACACCGACACTCCGGTAGTTCTGATGACCGCGTACGGCAGCGTGGAGAAAGCCGTCGAAGCGATGAAGAGCGGAGCGAACGACTACGTCCTGAAGCCCTTTTCGCTGGACGAAATCGCGCTGGTGGTGGGCAAGGAGTTGGACGTCCGCCGGCTGCGCACGGAAAACCGGACGCTGCGGGAAGAGCTCGGCCATCGATACGCATACCCAAACATTGTTGCGGTCAGCTCGAGAATGCAGGAAGTGCTGGCGGCCGTTGAGCGCGTGGCGCCGACCAATTCCACAGTTCTGATCGGCGGCGAAAGCGGGGTTGGCAAAGATCTGATTGCGCGCGCGATCCATCATCGCTCGCGGCGGGCTTCCGGCCCATTCGTCAAGATCAACTGCACGGCCATCCCGGAAAACCTGCTGGAAAGCGAGCTGTTCGGATATGAAAGGGGCGCGTTCACCGGCGCCGGCGCGAGCAAACCCGGAAAGTTCGAGCTGGCAGACAAGGGCTCGCTGTTTCTGGACGAGATCGGCGATGTTCCGCAGGCCATGCAGGTCAAGCTCTTGCGGGTTCTCCAGGAACGCGAATTCGAGCGGCTGGGCGGGACGCGCACGCTCAAAGTCGATGTCCGGCTCATCGCCGCAACCAATCGCGACCTGCGCGCGGCGCTGGAGGAGGGCACGTTTCGCGAAGATCTCTACTATCGGCTGAACGTCGTGCCGATCAACATTCCACCGCTGCGCGATCACAGGGACGACATTCCCGGCCTCGTCGAGCACATCCTTGCGAAATGCCGCAAGGAAAGCGGCAAGGAGATCCGCGGCGTCACCCCCAGGGCACTGCAGGCGTTGATGAGCTTTCCCTGGCCCGGCAATGTGCGCGAGCTGGAAAACATCATCGAACGCGCGGCGACCCTAACCCAAGGAGAATGGATCGATGCCGGCGACATCCACCTTGATGCCGAACCGGGAAGCGGGGCTGACGCTGCCGTGCGCTTTTTGCCGTCCGGCATGACGCTGGATCAATGGGAGGAAGAAATGATCCGCGAAGCGTTGCGCCGGTCGGCAGGGAATAAGAGCCAGGCCGCGCGGCTGCTGGGACTGTCGCGCAACGCGTTGCGCTATCGACTCTCCAAAATCGGCGTCGCCGACGAACCTGACGAGAAAGAGT
>Ga0187882_1001141_pt1 | contig 27717 bp, 17 predicted proteins | sample June2016WEW_19_1_3_FD_132991 | JGI IMG/M metagenome (GOLD analysis project Ga0187882, IMG submission 132991) | Peatland microbial communities from SPRUCE experiment site at the Marcell Experimental Forest, Minnesota, USA - June2016WEW_19_150 | ecosystem: Environmental > Terrestrial > Soil >... | reverse complement strand
CAGCGGCCTCGATCCGCACATCAGCCCGGCGAACGCGGCGCTACAAGTGGCCCGCGTCGCAAGAGCGCGCGAACTTTCGGAAGATCAGGTGCAGAAGCTGGTCGCGGAGAACACGGCGGGCCGTCAGTTAGGCTTTTTGGGCGAGCCGGCGGTCAACGTGCTGAAACTCAACCTTGCACTGGACAAAGCTGCGCCCGGCAAATCGGGGGCAACGCCGAGCAAGTGACCTGAAGCTTCCGATGCAATACATGCCGGCCGGCCGGTCCGCTGGCTGACCCGGGAACCAAAATGACGACCGAATGGCTCGGCAGTGGCAACATGCTCTCGTCGATGACAACATATTCAGAATCCCGGAACCTCTCGCTTTTGCCGGCGAAGCGCCTCAGAACGAGCCCACTATTCGACCCGCCGATTCTGAAGCGGGCAATAAGGGATTCGTTCGTTAAACTCCATCCGATCGCAATGGTGAAAAATCCAGTCATGTTCGTGGTCGAAGTGGGCGCCGCAGTTACCACCGCCGCGGTACTCCGTGACCTTCTGAAGGGCGCCACAAACCTCGCTTTCACCTTTCAGATTGCCCTCTGGCTCTGGCTTACGGTCCTCTTTGCTAATTTCGCCGAAGCCATGGCGGAGGGGCGCGGGAAGGCGCAGGCCGACACCCTGCGCCAGACCCAGACCGAGACAATGGCTAAACGAATCGTGAACGGCGGAAAAATCGAGAAGATGCCTGCCAGCCGGCTGCGTAAGGGCGACGTCGTGATCTGTGAGGCGGGCGAAATCATTCCAGGGGATGGAGAGGTGGTGAAAGGTATCGCGAGCGTCGATGAGTCGGCCGTCACCGGCGAAAGCGCTCCGGTGATTCGTGAATCCGGGGGAGATCGCTGCGCTGTGACGGGCGGCACCAAAGTTCTCTCGGACTGGATCAAGGTCCGGATCACCTCAAACCCGGGTGAGACCTTTCTGGACCGGATGATCGCCCTGGTCGAGGGGGCGGAGCGGCAGAAGACTCCCAATGAATTCGCGCTGAATATTGTCATCGTTGGCCTGACTCTGGTTTTCCTGCTGGCGGTGGTTACGCTGCATCCATTTGCCGCATACAGCGCGGCCGCCGCGGGCGCGGGGCGCGTCCCCAGCGTCGCCGTACTGATTTCGCTGCTGGTCTGCCTGATTCCCACGACGATTGGAGGGCTGCTATCCGCAATCGGAATCGCGGGACTGGACCGGGTCATGCAGCATAATGTGCTGGCAATCAGCGGCAAGGCGGTGGAGGCCGCGGGCGACGTCAATACGCTTTTGATCGACAAGACGGGAACCATTACGCTTGGCAACCGCCAAGCCGTGGAGTTCATTCCTGTAGATGGAGTAACGGAGGCGGAGTTGGCCGACGCGGCCCAGCTTTCCAGCTTGGCTGATGAGACACCGGAAGGTCGGTCCATCGTTGTGCTCGCCAAGAATAAATACAATATTCGTGGAAGAGATGTTGCCTCGCATGATGCCAGGTTTATTGCTTTCTCCCATCACACGCGCATGAGCGGCGTCGATTTGGAGCATCGCTCCATACGCAAGGGCGCTGTAGATGCCGTGATCGAGTTCGTGAAATCGCAGGGCGGAACGATTGCACCAAACCTGGCCCATATCACGGATCGCATTGCAAGGGCGGGCAGCACCCCACTGGCAGTTGCCGATGGCTGCAAAGTGCTGGGCGTTATTCGCCTGAAGGACATCGTAAAAGGGGGCATGCGGGAACGCTTCGGCCAGCTCCGCGCCATGGGTATTCGCACCGTGATGATTACCGGAGACAATCCGCTTACGGCGGCAGCCATCGCCGCGGAAGCCGGGGTTGACAATTTCATCGCCCAGGCAACGCCTAAGCGAAAAATGGATCTGATCCGCCGAGAGCAAGCTGAAGGCCGTCTGGTTGCCATGACAGGCGATGGAACAGATGATGCTCCGGCCTTGGCTCAATCCGATGTGGGCTTGGCAATGAACACCGGAACGATGGCCGCTAAAGAGGCAGGTAACATGGTCGATCTCGACAGCAATCCCACCAAGCTCATCGAAGTGGTCGCGATCGGGAAACAGTTGCTGATGACACGAGGCGCTTTGACGAGTTTCTCGATTGCCAGCGATTTCGCGATGTACTTCGCGATCCTGCCCGCTATGTTCATAATGACTTATCCGGAGCTGAGCAAGCTTAACATCATGAACCTACACAGCCCGGAAAGTGCAATTCTGGCGGCGGTGATCTTCAACGCCCTGATCATCATCGCCCTGACTCCACTAGCTCTGCGTGGCGTGTCCTATAAACCCCTGGGTGCTGCCGCCCTTTTGGGACGCAATCTTCTGGTATACGGCCTAGGTGGAATCATTGTTCCCTTCCCCGGCATCTGGTTGATCGATCGAATCCTGGGAATCCTGCATCTCGCCTAGAGGAGAATCCCAGGCGGCCCAAGACAATCCACCTAAGACAGCATGAAATCACTTTGAGAGAGATCAAAAGGAAAGTTTATGAAATCGAGATATTTCCTCACACTGCTATTTGGTTTTTTCCTGGCACTGCCCGCGTTAGGGCGGTCTGGCCAAGTGCCTGCAGATCAGCCTCAGCAGCCGTCGGCGGCGACTCCACCAGCACAGGCCCCCACGAGTTCCGCACCGCCGGAAAACAAGGAAACCCAGGAGGCAAAGCCGCCAGCGGCCACGCCTCCGTCAGCGACTGAACCGTCGTTTGGGCCGTTGATGAGCGTTTTAGACAAGGCAGGACTGGCCAAACCTCTGAAAAAGGCCAGGACTAACATCTACGGCTATGTCGAAGGCGGTTACATGCATGACTTCACCTCGCCGGGCTTTAACGATGGCCCAACCTTCATCGGATTTAACAGCTTCAAAAACAAGGCCATCCTTGACAAGGTCAGTTTGAACGTCGAGCGCACGGTCGATCCGACGAAGAAGCAGTTTGACATGGGCTTCCACCTGGAAGGCATCTATGGTGCGGATGCTGCGTTCATCCACTCGAATGGGATGTGGGATACACAGACGGGTCGCAATCAATGGGACTTTCTCCAAGCCTATGTGGACGTGACCCTCCCCGACATGCCGTTGCGACTCCGCGTGGGCAAATGGATCGAGCTGGCAGGCTTCGAGCAATTCAGCGCCAATATCTACGGGGCTTTCGGTGATCCGGCCAAGGCGCTCTATTCTTTTAGTTATCAGTTTCTCTACGCCGAGCCGGGCACGCAGACGGGCGCTTTGGTTACCTACGTGCTGAATCCCCATTGGACGTTCGACGCCGGCCTCACGCGTGGCTGGAACCAGTCGCTGCGCGACGCCAACGGTGTTCCGGACTTCTTGGGCCGCGTGACCTTTACGCCCAGCGACAAGACTTCCATCACTTTCGTGATGACGGAAGGCCCGGAGTTCCCAGCGGGCGTCGGAAAGAATCTACCTCCGGGCGACAACAGCGACTCGTGGACCGCCTTAGACTTGGTTATCACTAAGAAGGTCACTGACAAATTGAGCCTCGGCTTGGGCTTTGACTACGTCGAGACTCCGCACATTCCCGGCTTAACGGGTGGTGCCAAGCAGTGGGGCGGTGCGACCGGCTACGTCAGCTACGCGTTCCATCCGCGCTTGACACTGAACACGCGGCTGGAGTGGTATGAAGACGCCGCCAATGGCTTCTCCACCGGTGCGGCCATCAGCGCCGGCTACTACGAGGCCACCATGGGCGTGGCCATCAAGCCGTTCCTCAAAGGCAATATCCTCTCGCACTTGCTGTTCCGACCGGAGGTCCGCTACGACCACTCTGACCGCCCGGTCTTCGGCAAGGGCGACCACAACCAGTCGACATTCGGCGTGGGCGCCCTTTTCGCCTTCTAGGAGTAGCGTGGCTTTTCGCTTGATAGTTGTCCCCCGAGGTGCTGACCCGCGTATTACTTTGGCAGACAGAACAGGTGTCAACCCATTGATGAAGTAATAAATAGCGCTGAGAATATCTCCGGAAGATGATTTCATACTGCAGTAGAGAGATTTATTGAGCAAAAAATAAAATTTTAGCGGTTGAGCGTTATCACGAGCACTTCCGGGGCTCCCTGTTTCGCAATTGGTTCCATGAATGAAAGCGTTATACTGGCTTCAGCGGGCTGCGGTTGAATGCCGGAGAAAGCATGATGCGTGAAAAGGGTCGTAAGACACCCGACGAACTCCTGCGAGAAGTGCAGGCCGAAGAAGCTGCTGCCACGAAAGGGCATCTCAAGATCTTTCTCGGGTACGCGTCTGGTGTCGGCAAATCATTTCGCATGCTCGATGAGGCTCGCCGCCGCCGCGAACGGGGACAGGACATCGTCGTAGGGGCGGTTCAGCCGAAGGTCCCTCCGGAAGTCGAGGTACTACTGAAAAAACTGGAGGTTGTACCTCTGAAAGTACACGGGGAAGGGACAGCGATTGATGTCGCGGCGATCATCCGCCGCCATCCTGCCGTCTGCTTCGTCGACGGGCTGGCGTACGATAACCCGCCGGGCCTCAAGAATGCGACTCGCTGGCAGGATGTTCAGGACATCATGAAGGGCGGGATTAAGGTAATCGGATCCATCAACATCCAATATATCGATGAACTGCGCGCGCAGGTTGAGGCGATCACCGGAAAACACACGACTCAAACGGTGCCGATTTCGTTCATCAAGAGCGCCGACGAAATCGAGATCGTGGATGCTCCGCTCGAACATCCTCTCGTGCGCACACCCGAGGGGCAGGTGAACGGGGAGATAAGTTCGCAAAGGCTTTCGAAATTGCGCGAACTGGCGCTTGTAGTCGCGGCGGACGTGGTCGAGTACCAGTTGGCCAATTACCTGAATTGTCACGGCATCAAGCAGCCTTACGCCACCCAGGAGCGAATTCTCGTGTGCGTGACGCCACGCGCGAACGTGAGTGAGATGATCGAGATCGCCCGGATTATCGCGGAGAGATTTCATGCAGAAACCGTGGTTGCGTATGTGAGGCAGCCAGATCTCTCACCGGCGGATAGGGATGCGTTAGAAGCGAAGCTGGCCATCGCGCAGGCGACTGGAACCGCAATTCAGATTCTGGAAGGAGAGGATCCGGTTGAGACGCTTCTCGAATTCGCCAGGTCGCGCGGCATAACGCAACTCTTCATCGGACACACCCAGCAGTTGGGCATCCGTTCGCGAATCTTGGGAGATCCTGTCAACAAACTCATCCGCCGTTCCCAGGGAATGGACGTGCGGATCTTTCCACAATAACCGATGGCCGAGACAGAACGCGGGAAACTAAAGGTGTTTATGGGCTACGCCGCCGGTGTCGGCAAGACATACATGATGCTCGAGGAGGCCCAGGCGCTGAAATCCCAAGGCTTGGATATCGTGATCGGCTATTTCGAGCCGCATCGCCGCAAAGACACGATTGCCAAAATGGAAGGGCTGGAGACCGTTCCTCGAAAGGCAATCGAGTATCGCGGCACGGTTTTCGAAGAAATGGACACCGATGCGATCTTGGCCAGGCGCCCGCAAATCTGCGCGGTCGATGAATTCGCGCACACCAATGTTCCGGGCTCGGAGCGGGAAAAGCGCTGGGAGGACATTGAAGTGTTGCTTGGCGCGGGAATACGCGTTTTGACGACCTTGAACATCCAGCACCTGGAAAGCCTGAATGATCAGATCCGGCAGATTACGGGTGTCCGCGTGCGCGAAACGATCCCGGACTGGGTGGTACAGCAAGCCGACGAGGTGGTGATCGTCGATCTCAGCCCCAGAGCGCTGCTGCACCGTCTCGAGCGCGGTGTTATCTATGATCTCGAGAAGGCCGGGCGCGCACGTCAGAACTTTTTCCGGGAAGCGAATCTCGTGGCCCTGCGCGAGCTTGCGCTTCGTGAAACAGCACACGAATTGGAGCATCGGGTCGTGGCGGCGAATGGCCTGACAGCCGACGATGGACCCGAGGGAATGCCCAGGCGCCACAAGATCCTCGTCCTGACGACGGCAGACCCGCAAACCGCCATGTTGATCCGCCGCGCCAGGCGCATGAGCGATTTTCTGGAAGCAGAGTGTTTCGCGGTGGCGGTTCAGCCGTCAGGCGATTTGACCAGACTGCCGGATGACGATCGCGAGGCGATCGAGCGTCATCTGAACTTTGCGCGCAACATGCGCATCGAGACTCGTATCCTCGAAGGCGAAGATGTCGCACAGACTCTGATCGATTTTGCGCGTCGCAATCAGATCACGCAGATCTACCTCTCCCGGCCTCACGAGCGGGTCCGCCTGCCGTGGCTGTATCGCGATCTGGTTCAGAAAATCGTCGCCCTCGCGAGAGACATGCAGGTTGTGATCGTCTCGGAGCGAGACCCGGTTCTCCATGATGGCTCCTACAGCTCAGGCATGGAATAAAAGGACGCGAGCCCCACAAATGCTGACCTAAGCCACTTCCCTCACCTGGACTTAGACTGGGGACTGCCTATTGATGCGGATTCGCGGCCTCTTGGTGTATAATCAGCCTTCCCGCCGTCAGATTTGCGGCGCACAGCGTTTACGTATTCCCTTGGGGCTTCAGCACTGACCGCCGCCACTCCCGAACATTGCCCGGGGATTGTTGGTTTCTGACGCTCCGGCCACACGCTCGTGGCACGCGTGCATTTAGAAAGGCCGATCGATATGGCTGTCACCATTGGCATCCGGCGAGAGGACAAGAATGAATGGGAAAGGCGCGTCCCGTTGATTCCCGAGGATATGGTCCTTCTGCAATCCATGTACGGTCTTCGCTTCCTGATACAGCCCTCACCGATCCGTGTGTATCGGGACGATGAGTATCAGACGGCCGGCCTTACGCTCAGCGAAGACCTTGGGGGCGCGCAGATGGTGTTGGCGGTCAAGGAAGTGCCCACGGCGCTGCTGATGCCTGGCAAGATCTATGTATATTTCGCCCACGTCGCCAAGGGGCAAGCCTACAACATGCCCATGTTGCATCGCTTGCTGCAATTGGGCTGTTCGCTCGTCGACTATGAGAAAATCGCGGACGATTATGGCCGCCGGCTCATTTTTTTCGGCAGACATGCGGGATATGCCGGGATGATCGAAACGCTTCGCGCCCTCGGCCAGCGACTCGCCTCAGTGGGAGTGCGAACTCCCTTCGAGGCGGTGAAACACGCCTATGAGTATCCCGATCTTGACACCGCAAAGGGACACTTGCGAGACCTGGGCAAGCAGATCCTGCGCGTCGGCCTGCCGGCGAGCTTGCGGCCGCTGGTGATTGGAATCTCGGGGTATGGCAACGTGTCCCGCGGCGCCCAGGAAGTACTCGATTGCCTGAGTGTCCGCGAAATCGCCGTGGCCGACCTTCCGGCTGAGGCCGGTTTGAAATCGGCCTGGAGCGAGATTTTCAAAGTCGTCTTTATGGAGGAGCACTTGGTTCAGCCGGTGGATCCGGCTGCATCGTTCGATCTGCAGGAATATTACAAATCGCCGGAGCGCTATCGCGGCATTTTTGCAGCACACCTACCCTATCTGGACGTGCTCGTAAACGCAATTTACTGGGAAGAGCGTTATCCACGCCTCGTGACCCGTGAATGGGCGCGCGCACATTACAACTCCGAAACACAGGCGCGCCTGAAGGTGATTGGAGACATCAGCTGCGACATCGAAGGCAGCATCGAGCTTACCGTGCAAGCCACCCATCCAGACAATCCCTGTTACGTGTATCATCCTGCTTCGGACACCGTGCAGGAGGGCGTCGAAGGGAACGGACCGGTCATCATGGCGATCGACAACCTGCCATGCGAATTGCCGAGGGAATCCTCGCAGTACTTCAGCTCCGTGCTGCGCGAAATGGCGCCGGACCTTGCCGCCGCCGATTGGAGCGCCGATTTTGACCGGTTGGAGCTGCCCTCCTTTCTTAAGAGAGCCGTCATCGTGCACAAGGGTGAGTTGACACCCTCGTATCGCTACCTCCAACAGCATCTCGGGCCATACGCGCGATCCACGGACGGCATCTGAACCGCGAGAAAGGATATGCCGATCATCCTTCTCGTTGAAACCTGGAGAAAGTCATGAAAAAAGTGCTGGTCTTGGGATCCGGGTTGGTCGCCAGGCCTCTCGTACGCCATCTGCTTGATAAAGGACATCAGCTCGTCATTGCAACGCTCCTGGTCGACAGGGCGGAGGAGATGATCGCCGGGCATCCGAATGGCAAAGCACTTCTGTTCGATGTGCAGGACGAAGCCCGGCTTGCATCCTTGGTGGCCGAGAGCGATCTTGCAGTGAGCCTCCTGCCTTTCACCTATCACCCGATGGTTGCCAGGCTGTGCATTGCCCACCGCAAGCCCATGGTGACCACCTCTTACGTTTCGCCCGCAATGAAGCAGCTTGATGAGAGCGCACGCGCTGCCGGCGTAACCATTCTTAATGAGATGGGCGTCGATCCGGGGTTTGATCATATGTCCGCAATGCGTGTCATTGACGGCGTCCGCAGGCGGGGGGGACGAATCGTCTCGTTTCGTTCCTACTGCGGCGGGCTGCCCGCTCCCGAAGCCAACGACAATCCTTTTGGCTATAAATTCTCTTGGGCGCCTCGTGGCGTTCTCCTTGCCGGACGCAATAGCGCGCTCTACCTCCTCGATGGCCGCAGAACGGAGGTGCCCGCGGATCGGCTATTCCGCGACATGCACATTCTCCCGATCGAAGGGCTGGGTGATTTTGAGGCCTATCCTAACCGCGATTCGATCAGTTACATCGACATCTACGGCTTGGCCGGGATCCAAACGATGTATCGTGGCACACTCCGCAACATGGGATGGTGCGACTGCATGTTCAACTTCGGAAAACTGGGACTGCTTTCGCTGGAAGAAACGGCTGTAGCGGGAAAGAAATATGTCGATTTCATGCGCAGCCTGGCCGGTTGCGGCATCTCCGAGGATGCTCAAGGCGCCATCGCAACCAGACTGTGCATCCCAAGGTACTCCTTACCCATTCTCAGCCTGGAGTGGCTTGGGATGTTTTCGCAGAGAGAGTTCCACGTGAATCGCATAGCGCCTCTCGACGCGCTCGGCGAGCTGATGTTCGAGAAACTCGCCTTCCGGCCCGGCGAACGCGATTTGCTCGTGCTTCATCACGACTTCCGCGTCGAGCTCCCTGACGGCAGGCGCGAACACACGGTCGCGCAAATGATCGGCTACGGAGTTCCCTTCGGTGATTCGTCCATGTCACGCACGGTCGCCCTGCCTGCCGCAATCGGAGTGGATTTGATTCTGAAGGACCGCATCCGTACCCCCGGAGTGTTGCGGCCGACGACGCCGGAGATATACAATCCCGTTCTGGATGAACTGGCCGCGCTCGACATTGCCAGCCGAGAGAAAACCGAAACCTTCTAGAAGCGGGCGGAGTCTCGCCTTTTGGGCTAACCTGTGATAAAACCTTGATCTTCCTACGAGGCTCAGTAAGAATAACGCGCATGGATCCTGCAATCATCAAGCGTATCGTACAGGAAGTCGCATTGCCCGAATCTTCCGTCGCGGCAGCCGTTTCTCTGTTCGAAGCCGGCGCCACGGCCCCATTCATCGTTCGCTACCGCAAGGAGGCCAGCGGAGGCTTGGATGAAACCGGGGTGCGCGCCGTCCAGGAACGGATGATCCATTACAAGGAACTGGAGGAACGGCGAGCGCTGCTGATCAAATCTCTGACGGATCAAGGCAAGATGACCGAGGACCTGCGGCGCCAGATCGAGGATTGCTGGGACCGATTCGACATTGAAGATCTGCACCACCGTTTCCGGCCGAAGCACAGGACACGCGCATCGGACGCAATCGCTCAAGGCCTGGAGCCCCTGGCAGAGTACGTTTGGGGCCAGGATAGAGACGCCTGGAGTCTCGAGGAACACGCCGACGTTTTCATCGACCAGGGAAAAGGGGTGGCTGATCGGCAGCAGGTGCTGCAAGGGGCTGCAGACATCATAGCCAATTGGATCGCGGAGAGTTTCGATCTGCGCAAGGCGCTGCGTGAAATGTTGTGGAAGGAGGGCCACGTCGTTTCCACGGTGGTCCCTGCCAAAGCCGAGCAGAAGACCAAGTACAATATGTATTATAATCGCCGTGAGCCGGTTTCCTCAATTCCCTCCCATCGCGTTTTGGCCATCCGTCGCGGTACCAAGGAAGGAGTGCTCACCTCATCGATCCAGTGCGATAACTCGAGGGCGCTCGAGCTGATCATCAGTTACGTGACCAAGGACGGGGAGTCCGAGTTCGCGCCCGTTCTGGAAGCGGCTGCCCGAGACAGCTACAACCGGATCTTGCGCCCATTGATCGAGACTGAAGTTCGCGGCCAGCTGAAAGAAAGAGCGGACCGGGAGGCGATTCGTGTTTTCCAGGAGAACATTGAGAACCTGCTCCTCTCGGCGCAATGCGGCGCCATGCCGGTTATTGGCGTCGACGCGGGCAAGGGTGAAGAATGCCGGCTTGCGGTCGTGGACGAAAGCGGCAAGTTCCTGGAGGAGACTGCCGTATTCCCGAAACCTCCGAAGAGTGATCTGGAAGGAACCAGAGTCGCGCTGCTCAATTTGATTCAGAAATACGGCGTGCGTGCCATGGCAATTGGAGGCGGTCCGAGCGCGCGCGGAATTGAGATGATCTTTCGCCAGATTCTGTCGGAAGCCGCCATTGAAAACGTCATCGTTGCCGGCGTGAACGACGCCGGGATGGTGGTTTATTCCTCATCTCGCATCGGCCGGGAAGAGTTGCCGGAATTGCTTCCCGCCGCACGCGCGGCCGTGAGCGCGGCGCGCCGCTTGCAGGATCCGCTGGCCGAATTGGTAAAAATCGATCCCAAGCTGATTGGAGTGGGGCAGTACCAACACGATGTCGACCAGAAGGAACTCCACAGGCACCTGGTTCAGACCGTTCAATTCTGCGTGAACCGGGTCGGCGCCGATCTGAATTCCGCGAGCTTCTCCTTGCTCCGTTACATCTCCGGAATCAGCGACCGGCTGGCGCGCAGGATCCTCGCGCACCGCAGCGCTAGCGGGCCGTTTCCGACTCGAGCGGCTCTGCTAACGGTGCCGGGCATGGATGAGACTGCCTACCAGCAGTCGGCCGGCTTCCTGCGTGTTCCAACCAGCGAAACTGTGCTCGACCGCTCCTGGATCCATCCCGAGTGTTACCCGATCGTGGAAAAAATGGCAGTCAGCCTCCACGTATCCGTCGGCGATCTGATCGGAAATCGCGAGCTGATATCATCTTTAAAGATCGAGGAGTTTGCCACCGACACGATCGGCATGCCTACGCTTGAACTTGTACGCGAGGAACTGTTAGCGCCGGCGCGTGATCCGCGAGGGACTTTTGCTCCTCCCAGGTTCCATCCCGAGATCAGGGAGATTGCGGATCTAAAAGAAGGCATGACACTTGAAGGGGCGGTCACAAACGTGACTAACTTCGGTGCCTTTGTCGATATCGGCATCCATCAGGACGGTCTGGTGCACCTCAGTCAGATGTCCAATCGGTTCATCCGGGACCCTCGTGAGGCGGTCAAGGTCGGCGACTTGGTCCAGGTGAAGGTCATTTCGGTCGAAGTGGAAACAAAGCGGATCGGCCTGTCGATGAAAGCCCTGCTCCCGGCCGTACCTAAACGGCGCAGGAAACCCCGGCGGAGGCCCGACAAGCCCGGCGAATCCGCGTCGATGCCGGCAGCTGCTTCGGGCGGATCGGGCGATCCTGTGGATGGCGGGATACCGCAGGGCACACCCATGGCGGAGGCATCCCCTGCCCCCAACACGCGGCGTCCCAGACGTTCGTACCCTCGAATGGAACGCAGGAGAGAGGCTCAACCCCGAAGAGAGTCTCCCCATCAGCGTGAGGCTCTTCAGGAGAACTTGCCGGCTCCGCCAGTCGTCGAGCCCGCACCTCAGGAGCCAATAGCGCCGGAGCCCACCCTGCAGGAAAAAATCGCCATTCTTCAATCCAAGTTCCGCGGCATACATTAATTCCGAAATTGTTCAGCCTGCCTACGGAATGTTAGGGGGAAACATTCCGGCCTCGAACAGACCTGCGATCGACAGGGGAACTCGTCCTTCGTTTTCTGCTTAACCCGAAATTCGCAACGGGTTGATCACCTTGATGTCCGGGAATTGGAGAAAATCGGTATCGGTAGTGTAGATCTCGCGCACCCCGTGCTCATGCATCAGAGCGGCTGTCCGAATATCGAAAAACAGATTCCCCGCAGGATGGGTGAGTTTCCCGAGAATTGCCTCAAGCAGAGTCCAGTGACGTTCTTCCGCGGCGAGGATCAGGAAATTTGAGTTGTTCAGGAATGGCTTGAGAAAACTGAGCGCTTCGCGCCATGTGAGCGGACGCCGAAAGACTTTCGGATGCGTGGACACCCTTAGGAATTCATACACGATGCCTTCCGTCAAGAACCACGGCTCAGCAGAATCGGCGGCGGCATACAGAAACGAGGCGGCCGCCGGTTGCTCTTCAGCGTCCCGATTGGCTGCATACAGCAGAATGTTGGTGTCGATGATTCCCGCCATCAGGAATCCATGAGCGCTTCAAGCGCATTGCGGTCACCCAGATTGAGTCTGGGCTTTCCCATGGAGAACGTGGGGAGCTTGAAGTTCGGGCGCCGTTTAGTTTTGCGGCGCTGAAGCCCTTCCACCATGAGCTCATTGGCTACCTGGGACAGGGTCTTGCCCTGTTTCCGAGCAAGATCTCGGATCCCCTCGAGAGACGAATCTTCCAGGATCAAAGTTGTCCTCACCATGCGCTTGAGAATACAAGTGTCGCATAAGGATGTCAATATTAAGCATACATGTGCGAATCCAGGAACCGTTTTCTGTCCTGTTTATCTGCTGTAGCTTCCTCCACCCAAATTTGCAGGCTATCTCCAACAGAAATGTCTTGGTCCCAACGGCTATGCTCTCTGTCCAAATCCCTTCGCCGATCGGGAATACAGCTCTGGTCGCCTCGTCTATTCGTCGCTCGAAATTCTCACACAGCTTAGAAGCAGAAAAGAGGCTCATAATCTCTTCGTAAAGCCCCTTTTATTACCTTCAAACGGAGTCATCCATAAATTGAGCAACTATTTCGCGTGGTCAGACCCAAACCACCCACATCTTCAATTTCCCCTTGACTATTGACAAGAACGGGACGATATTGGTCTTGTCAATCATCTAGAGGAGAGCAAATGGGTAAACCTACCGACCTTGTCCAGGGCACGTTGGATCTTCTGATCCTGAAATCCATTGCACTTGAACCCATGCATGGCTGGGGCATCGCGCAGCGCATCCGGATGGTTTCGAAAGATGTGCTCCAGGTGAATCAGGGAGCGCTTTACCCCGCCCTCCACCGCCTCGAACAGCAGGGATGGATCACCGCAAAGTGGGGCGAATCTGCAAACAATCGTCGTGCCAAGTATTACTCGGTGACGCCTGCGGGCCGAAAGTATCTGAATCAGGAGCGTGCAAACTGGAACAGGCTCTCTTCGGCCATCGACCTGGTGCTGGATACACCTTAAAGGGAGGCGAAACATGGCCCGCTGGACCTACAAACTGCCGCTCCGGCTCCGGTCGTTGTTCCGCAAAGGCAAGATAGAGGACGGACTGGACGACGAGCTTCGTTTCCACCTCGAAAACCTCACCGGAGAGCACATCTCAGAAGGGATGTCTCCGAAAGATGCTCGCTTTGCGTCCCTGCGGGATCTGGGAGGCATTGAGCAGCACAAGGAAGAGTGCCGGGACGCGCGTGGAATCAGGTGGCTTGACAAGTTACGCCAGGACCTGCGCTACGGCGTTCGGACGCTGGTCAAATCACGCGGATTTACCCTCATAGCCCTCTTATTGCTTGCGCTGGGCATAAGCTCCACCACGACCGTGTACAGCGTGCTTCAAGCCACTCTTTTCCGAGCCCTTCCTTTTCCAAATTCCGAACGACTTGTGCGGGTCAACGAAAAGATTCTCTGGGATGGGAAGCTCATCAATCATTGGGGAGTCGGCGTGTCAAACCTCCTCGCGTGGAGGGAAAACAACCCGGTCCTCATGGATCTCGCTCAATACAGTCTTCAGTCCTTTACAATCCTCGGCGCCGGAGAACCTGAGTTCCTGAGGGGCGCAGCGGTCACCGTCAATCTATTCGACCTGCTCCAGGTGCGTCCCCAGTTGGGGAGAGCGTTCTCCTCTGATGAGGATGGGCCGGGCAGCCCGCCGGTCGTAATTCTCAGCCACAGCCTCTGGAAGGGCCGTTTTGCAGGGAGGGAGGATGTCGTTGGCGAAACCATTCGTCTCGATGCTACCAACTATACTATCATCGGGATCACGCCGCCTGACTTTGAGTTTCCTTCCGGCGACAGGCACTCATTGGTTCCATCGCTATTCGTTCCTTTGCAACTGAAAGCACAACCTCGCAGCCGGGTATTCCTGACAATCGCACGTCTTCGGCCCGGAATTTCCATTGAACGAGCGCAAGCGGTCATGAGCTCCCTGGCCAAAGATGGCGGACTGAGTTCGGGCGCGACGCAGGGCGTGCAATTGCAGTCCCTCCTTGAGTTAACGGTGGCAAACGTCCGGACGACAATGCTGGTGCTGCTGGGGGCCGCCGGTTTAGTCCTGTTTATCGCCTGTGCCAACGTGGCAAACCTTCTGCTCACGAGGGTAACTCAAAGGCAGAAGGAGTTTGCGGTCCGCGTTGCTCTGGGGGCAGGATCGCGCCGCCTCGTACGCCAGCTGTTGGTCGAGTGCATGCTCTTGAGTCTCATGGGCGGCGGTCTGGGGATTCTGCTGTCGGTCTTCGGCGTGGAGGTATTAAAGGACCTCCGGCCACCCGAAATCCCCCAGCTGGAGAAAATCAGTCTTAATATCGAGGTGCTGGGTTTCGCGTTAGGTCTTTCCCTGACGACCGGCCTCTTCTTCGGGATCATGCCTATCCGAAGAGTACTGAAACTGGGAATCCAGGATACGCTGAAGGGCCACTCTCAGAGATTGCCTGGAAGAACAAAGCTCCGGTCGCTGAATCTGCTGATTATTTCAGAAATCAGCCTTGCCATGCTCCTGCTTATCGGCGCCGGGTTGCTGATGAGCAGCTTCTTGCGTTTGCAGAACGTGCCGTTGGGCTTTGACCGAGATAAGCTGTTGACCGCTACGCTTTCTCTGCCTCCAAGATACGCGTCACCTGCACAGTGGGAAGGCTTTTACCTGCGACTGCTGGCAGATTTGCAGGCTCTCCCGGGAGTGGAAGCGGCGGCTCTCACTTCAAGCTTGCCACTGAAAGACGATGAGTCGGCGACCGGCTTGACATTTGACGAAAAGCCCCCCGGCTTGTCCGAAGCCGACAATACTATCCCAGGATTTGGAGCACCCCCTGGGACGTTTGCGGCATTGCTGGTAAGAGTTACCCCGGCCTATTTTCGAACATTGGGCTTCCGCCTCGTGAAGGGACGATTTCAAGACGAACGGGACTCGCGCAGCTCCCTACCCGGCTTAGTGATCAGCCAAACCATGGCGCGCCACCTCTGGCCGGATGAGTCGCCCGTGGGTAAGCGCGCATGGCTTGCCAACCGAAGCTGCGAGATTGTGGGGGTTATAGAAGACCTGAGGTATAATGGTTTAAGGAGTGATTTTCTTCCAGTTGTCTACTTGCCATTTCGACTGCATCCAGTCCCGGATATGAGATTGGTACTCCGCGCACGCACAGATCCCACCAGTCTTGCTTCCGCCGTCAGAAGCAGAGTGCGGGCACTGGACGAGACTCTTCCGGTCGTTATTAAGACAATGGAGCAGGAGTACGCGCGCGAGCTTGCTGCGCCGCGATTCTACATGCTGGTCTTTGGACTGTTTGGAGTTCTGGCAACAGCAATCGCGGCGGGCGGGGTTTACGGAGTCATCTCGTTTTCAGTGAGTCAGCGAACGCAGGAGATCGGCGTGCGCATGGCCCTTGGCGCGCAGTCCCACGATATTCTCGGGCTTGTGCTGGGCTTGGGAATGACACCAGCAGCCGTGGGAATTGTTCTCGGGCTGGCGGGCGCCGTCGGACTCACGCGCTTCATTTCCAGTCTGCTTTTCGGGGTGCCTCCGACGGATCCGGCCATTTTCGCCGGCCTTGCGGCACTCATGGCCGCCGTAGCACTGGCCGCCTGCTACATACCATCGCGCCGCGCTACTCGGATAGACCCGATCCAGGTAATCCGGTGTGAGTAGTCCGGGCGTACGCGAGCCTTGCGGACTGGCGCCAACACCACGGCGACGGTTGGGAGAAGAAACGTCATTTCGGCTCGGGCCGGCTGGATCCAGGGCAGGCCGGCACCTGGATGGTTACAGCGAAATAGAGGCTTGCGTCGAGCCCGCACCTCAGGAGCCAATAGCGCCGGAGCCCACCCTGCAGGAAAAAATCGCCATTCTTCAATCCAAGTTCCGCGGCATACATTAATTTCGTGGACGGGCTTCCCGATCTCAGAATCTGCTGGTTTCGCCATCAGTGATTCCGAGTTCGGGTAGCCTGCCCGCGGAATTCTACTTGATGACGATCGGAACGCGCTCGAAGAGATTCGTGTCGGCGATCGTGTCGCGCACATGAATCTGGAGAGTATAAGTTCCCTTCTTGAGGCTCTTGAGCGGCAAAGAAATCGCGACCGTCGCCTCTCCCTTCCTGTCCTCCAGCGGCAAGTTGGCCAAGCCTCTCTGGCCTCCCTGGCCGCCTCGGTTACCCTGTCCTCCCCCGCCGGCTTGGGCGCCCCGACCGCCCGCTCCGCCTCTGCCTCCAAGTCCCGGGGCTCCTCTCCCGGCGCCAAAATCCGGGACGGCGCGCTCCTTTGTCCAATCCTGGACGAGTTGCGGCTCCGACTCGAGGATCTTGGTGTCATCCTTCAAGAGCATCAAATACGTCTCGATCGAGGGCCTCTGTGACTGTGCGTCCGGCTGCGCGCCATATACTTGGAAAAAGACGTATATCGTCTGGCGATTGAGGAAGACATTGCCGATACTGGGCACGATCTTCTTGTCCCCCAATACCAGCGGATCGTACTGGATTCCCATCGCCTGGAATCTCCGCATCATGCCCTGATGCGCCACTCCCGATGCGGCATCTCCGCCTCTGGCATTCGTGAGCTGGCTTCCCAGGACGATGGAACTGGTCGTGAGACTCTTGAGATCCAAAGCTGGTACCTTTATGGGTTCTTCAAACCCTCCCAGTTTCCCGGTCGTATTGTCGCGCACTAGAAACTTGAGGTTATAATCGCCAGGACGCAACTGAAAACCGGTCGAATAGAGGATTCCGCCTGATTTGAGCTTTTCGGCTCTGTCCGCGGGAAGCCGCACCTGAACCTGATCGCGGGCGACGCTCGCAACCCTTCCCTTCAGATCGCTAACTTGTGCGAGGAACTCAAACTTGCCTTCTTCATTGGTCCCCTTGGTCTTGAATTTCAGACCCTCGCCTGCCAGCTCGATCGAAACCGGAACCAGGCTGGTACTGTTGTCCTTCCTGAAATAATCCGCTTGCAGAATCACCGGGACGTCCGTGAAAGGTCTGTCCACACCCATTGCCTGCTGGAGCTGCAGGTCGCGCTCCTCTTGCGTGAGTTGGCCGAATGCCTTGGCCGCAAAATATCCGGGCCTGTGCTCAACCTTTACGTCAGGCCGGGTCACTTCCACGCGAATCTTGCGGTAGCGGCCATCTTCCTTCGCGTTCGTGCTGAAATAGCCTATGACGTAATAAATGTGCGAATCGGCCTGAGCTTGTTTGACGGCCAAGCTCAGGTCATTCGAGTCCATAAACGCCTGCCCGCCGGTGTCGTGCGCCAGCGTGGTGAGAGTCTCCTGGGAGCCGGAGAGGTTGCTCATCTGCCGCCTCATCGCGGCGCCTGAAAACATGGCCCTGCCCCCTGCGCTTCTCTGGGAGGCATTGCCGCCCGGAGGAAGAGCGACCAATCCACGGGCATCTACGGTGTAAATGGACATGTTGGACCGGTTGGAGCTATCCACCGTGGACCGGATTTGCGCGTTGTTTTCTACTCCCGTGGTGCTGATCCCATCCGAAAAATAGAGCAGCGATTTGCGCTCGGGAAGATCCCGATATGCCTTCGCCAGCGTCTCGAGCGCCAACATCCGCCGATCGGTGTTAAACATGTTGAATTGAGTAGTATCGGGCACAAAGACATCGTCGGATGTGTCCGGGTCGCTCAGATCTTCTACCGCGGCATCCCCCGACTCGGTCGACGATATGGAATCAAGAGTCGATATCAGAACATCATGATCATTCGTGAGATCCTGCACAAGGTTGAGAATGCTGCTGTAAGTCGCGATGGCAACAAGGTCCTGCGGGCCGGACTGCTTGGTTACAAAATCCCGGGCCGTGTCAACGGAACGGATGAGATCCTCCGTGTTCAATGAGCTGAGATCGAAGAACAGGATGATCAGTCTCTTGCCTGCCACATCCTCTTTCTTCACGAGTGCATCGGGGTTCAGACTGAGATTGATGATGCCCGGTTTCGTCGAGCCTTCGGCAGCTACCGTAGGAGGAGTGACAGCCGCCGCTGGAGGAGAAGCAGCGGCGGCTGCGACAACAGGGGCCGGAGCGACTATGGCTGGAGAGGGCCCCACTGGAATGTTCTCCATCGCGAAGGTCACGATCTGCTGCGGCACATTGTCTTCGAAGATCTTAAAATCGCTTCTTGTCAATCCTCCAACCAAATTGCCCTTCTTGTCGCGAACGGTCACGTCCACGACTACCATGTTGGACAGGACTTCATAGGTAGGCGTCTGGGTTGGCGTCTGCGCGGTCATTGGTGGATTCTGTGTCTGCTGAGGAAAGGCAAACGCTATCAGACCGCAAAGGACAACTGCGAGCCACACGAGCGGAAGGCGCCCTATTCGTGCTCCGCGCGTTATCTGCCATCGCCTGGGCATGGTCCACCCTCCCCGAGCGGAATACTCCGACCTCCACGCTATCTTGCGAGGAAAGAACAATAAGTCGGAATGTTCCCTCTTTTAACTGAATCCACCCTCCCTACGGGCTATTTGATGATAATCGGAACGCGCTGGAACAGATTGGTGTCGGCAATAGCATCGTGGACGTGAATCTGGAGCCAGTAGGTTCCCGGTTTCAGGCTCTTCAGCGGCAGAGAAATCGCAACGGAAGCCTCACCCTTTCTGTCTTCCATGGGAACGTTAGCGCCTCTCTGGCCCCCAGGGCCCCCAGGTCCTCCCCCAAATCCTCCGCCCCCGCCAAACCCTCCTGGTCCTCCTCTGCCTCCAAATGCCGGCGTACTTCTTTGTTGCGTCCAGGCTTGTACAACCTGAGGCTGGGATTCGAGGATTTTTACATTGTCCTTCAAGAGCATGAGATCCGTCTCGATCGATGGCTTTTGAGCCTGCGGGTCTGGCTCCGCACCGTATACTTGAAAGTAAACGTAGACGGTCTGGCGATTGAGAAAGACATTGCCGATGCTCGGCACGATCTTTTTGTCTCCTATTACCAGCGGATCGTACGCGATTCCCATCGCCTGGAAACTCCGCATCATTCCTTGATGCGCCACACCCGATGCAGCGTCTCCTCCTCTGGCTGCTGTCAGCTGATTTCCAAGAATGACGGTGCTGATTGCAAGGGATTTTAGATCCGCGACTGGAACGGACAGAGGCTCTTCGAACCCTCCCAATTTTCCGGTGGCATTGTCGCGTACCAGGAATTTGAGCTTGTAATCGCCGGCGCGAAGGTGGAAACCGGTCGAATAAAAGATTCCGCCGGACTTGATTCTCTCGGCTTTATCAACAGGAAGCAGCACGTCAACATTGTCCCTTGATACACTGGCCACCCTGCCCTTGGTATCTGTAACCTGGGCAACGAACTCAAATTTGCCCTCTTCGTTGGCCCCTTTGGTGTCGAATTTCAGAGCGTTGCCCTCAAGCTCAATCGAGACAGGAACGAGGGTGGTGGTGTTGTCGTCACGGAAGTAAGCCGTTTGCAGGATGACCGGCACATCGGAAAAAGGAACATCCGCCGCCATTGCCTGCGACAGTTGCAGGTCACGCTCCTCCTGAGTGAGCTGGCCGAATGCCTTAGCAGCGAAATATCCCGGTCTGCTTTCCGCCCTCAGGTCCGGTCGGGACAGCGCCACACGGATCTTGCGATATCTGCCGTCTTCCTTCGCGTTTATAGGCAAGTAGCCGATCACGTAATAAACGTGTGAATCTTCCTGGACCTGTTTGACAGCCAGGCTCATGTCGTTCGTGCCGGTGAATTCCTTTCCTCCCGTATCGTGCGCCAGCGTGGTCATCGTCTCCTGGGAGCTATTGAGATTGGCCATCTGGCGCGACATCGCCTGGCCGCTAAACATCGCCCGGCCCCCCGCACTCGCCTGGGAAGCATTGCCGCCCGGCGCCATCGCCACCAGACCGCGTGTGTCGACAACGTAGATATGCATGTTTGACCGATTGGCGTTGTCTACCACGGATCGGATCTGAGCATTGTTCTCGACTCCGGTGGTCGTGATCCCGCCCGTGTAATAGAGCAACGATTTAAGCTCGGTAAATTCGCGATACATCTTGGCGATCGTCTCGACTGCGGCCAGCCGCCGGTCGGTATTGAACATGTTGAATGAGGTCGAATCGGGTACGAAGACGTCGTCTGAAGTGTCCGTGTCGCTCAGGTCCGTCGCGGTGGTGTCCCCTGATTCCGCGGAGGCGATCGAATTGAGAGTGCTGATCAGAACATCGTGGTCATTGGTGAGATCCTGAAGGAGGCTTAACGCACTGCTGTAAGTTGCCACGGCAACAAGATCCTGCGGGCCAGCCTGCTTGGTAACGAATTCGCGCGCGTTATCGACGGAGCGAATAACGTCCTCGGTCTGCAGCGAACTGAGATCGAAGAACATTACGATCAACCTCTTGCCCTTCAACGCGTCCTTTTTCATATTCGGGTTCAAGCTGAGATTGACAATCTCCGGTTTTACAGGCACGTCAGGAGCGGCAGCCGGCGGAGGCGCGGCAGCCGCAGGCGCGGGAGGAGCAGCTGCAGCCGTCGGAGGGGGAGTGGCCACGCCGGCGGCGAGAGCTACCGGTTTCGCCGCAGTGGTTGGCGGAGTGACTGCCGGAGTCGCTGCCGGAGTCGCATCGACCCCCGATTTGCCGATGGGAATGTCCTCCATCGCGAAGGTCGTGATGTCCTGAAGGGCATTATCCTCATAGACCTTGAAATCGCTCCTCGTCAGGCCCTTTACCAGACTGCCCTTACTGTCACGCACGGTCACGTCAACCACGACCATGTTGGACAGAACTGCGAAGGTGCTGGCCGATTGGCGGGGCGCCTGTGCCTGCGGGGCGGCCTGCTGGGCCTGGGGAGGCCGTTGCTGTGGATAGGCAAAAGTCATCAGACCGCACAGAATGCATACCATGCAAAGGACCGGGAGTCGCCGAGTCCGCACTTTGAAACTGTCTCGTAGTAATCTGAACATTGTTCGCGCCTCTTAAAAGCTGATCCGAAGATACATGGTGATCGAACGCATTTGGCCGAGGGGGGTCGTAACCTGCCCGAACTGGAGCGAATTGACCGTCGTGTTCACACTCGTCCAGTTAGGATGATTGAGGAGGTTCGTCACTTGAGCACTGAAATCGACCCTCCTGCCATTCTCATCCAAGCGAAAGCTCTTGCGCAGGTTGAGGTTTAGGTTAATGGATCCTGGCCCGTTGATTGTGTCGCGGCCGGCTGACCCATATAGGCCCGCGGGAGCAGTAAAAGCGCTGGTGTTGAAATATTGCACCAGGGTGTGATCTCCCCAGGGAACGTTGGGCGATATCCCGACGGCATCGGCGCGGACCGAGTTGTATTGCGAAGAACCGCTCGTGGTGCTGCTGGTGTATCGGGCAGTGAGAGGCATCCCGCTGCCGGTACTAAACGTGCCGTTGAACGACCAGCCGGCGATGAAATTCTGAATTTTGGTCGAGCTGCCCGCAAAAAACATCCGGTTCGAGCCGATCGGCAATTCATAACTGAAGTTCGAGCTGAAACTGTGCCGTTGATCGAAACTGCTCCTGGAGCGTTCGGCGTACAGGTTCAAGTCGTTTTGCGCCACCGTCAACCCACCGCCGATACCCGAGGCATCGTCGATGCTCTTGGACAGAGTGTAGGAGTTCGTCATTTGGAATCCGTGGGAGAAGCGCCGGGTAATGACGACGTTCATCTGGTTCAGAATAGAATTGGCGCCGGTGGTCTGGTAGACGAAATTGCTGACGGTACTCGGATGGGCAGGCGCCCGAAGAAGGTCGAGCCCGGTGCCTTTGGAACCGCTGTAGCCTACCTCCAGCGCATATATCCGCTTCACCTGCGTCTGAAGATCCAGATTCCATTGCTGCACGTACGCCGGCTTATAATCGGGATTAACGGCATAGGTGTTCAAAACGCTCGTGGGAGTAGCCGGGAAACCATTTTGCAGCGTCTCCGGATTGGCTGCAGTCGTGGTCAAACTCTGCGAAGTGTAGAAGGGAGGCTGCCCGACAAGCCTGCCTATAATATTTTGGTAGGCCTGCCAGTTATAACCTATGCTGTAGCCTGTCCTGACCACGAGGGGATTCTTGTTGGAAGGCTTCCACGCGACGCCGATGCGTGGCGCAAAAGCTGTCCGGTCTGCGTTCAAAAGCGATCTTGAGTATTGCTGTCCGCTCAAGGTCCCGGTCTGATCCGGCAACACCACGGCTACGGACGAAAAATTAGACGCGGGGTCCAGAGAGGCGAGCCGGTTGTACTTTTCAAAAGTGGGCCCGTTGTACTCATAACGCAAGCCGTAGTTAAATGTCAGGTTGGAACGGAACCGCCAGTTGTCCATCACGTACGCACTGTAGGTGCGATTCCTCAGGTAGACCGTGCCGCCGTAGGGATTTGTCGCCGGATCCAGATATGTGCGCGATGTGGAGTAAGGCAACCCCAACAGAAAGTCGGCGAAGTCGTTCCCGGTACCTGCAACCTGACGGCCGTTGGAGCCGAGCAAGGCTGTTGATATGCCTGTGAATGAATAGCTGCCGCGAGGGGTGGCGTCGCTCAGCCTGTTGTTCTGGATCCAGTTGACATCGCCTCCGATCTGCAGACTGTGCTTGACCCCGATCTTGTTGAATCCTCCCGAAGCTGCAAACGTCTGGTTCCGAGTAAGGGTCGGCGGGCCCAGGCTTAGGCCCAGATAGTTGGTGAAGCCGATGCTGGGAGGGCCATAGTTGATAGGATCCTGCGAGTTTCCCAGAATGCCGAGCGCTCCCTCCACGTTCTGATTGTAGGCAAATGCGTTAGTGCCTTCGTTGTGCACCCGGTTCAAAGAGATGCGCCAATTTGAATTCATCCGTGCTTTCCAGCTGTGCATGCCTGAAATCTGGAAGCTCTGTGAGAAATTTGTCCTCGGGGAATCAAAGGCCGGAATTGCGCCGGAGCCGGGATTGTAAGAGTGGCGCATGTTGTAGTTGATCCCGAAGTTGTCCTTGCTCGTCAGGTGCAACCCGGTAATGGCAGCCTGGATCGAATCATTGGTTGTAGGCGTGCTGCGGTTGAGGGCGTAATTGTTCACGCAGGCGACGCCGGGCGTGCAGGGTATGTTTGCCTGCGGGATGTACTTGAGCAGCGCACTCGCGATCGGATTTATGCTGGGCAATTTGGTGACCAGCGAATTGGGGTCATTCGGATTCATATACAGCTTTACCAGCTGGCCTGTGGACGCAAAAGCCTGGGAAAAGTCGCCGGCACGTTCGAGATCGGTCGGCACGGTATACAGACCATTCGAACCGATTCGATTCCTGTTGCCGCTATAGGTGAAGGTCCAGCCTGGCGTACCGCCACCGCCCCGGCCGCCGCCGCCCCGGCCGCCGCCACCGCCGCCACCACGCTGATTGGTTGTGGTCGGCGCCTTAAAGAACGGCAACACCCCGCCAAGGGTAGCATTGTAGTTGTCGCCGATCGAAACGGGCTTCTTCGGCGCTACTCCTTTACCATTGAGGTTAAGAAAGTACGCCTGCGCGTTCAAAGCGGAATTGCTGTAGGTGTCCGTAATCGTTCCCTGGATTTTCGGCTGCCTGAACGCGGCTCCACGGCTGCCGCGGCCGCCCATGGTAAAGCCGCCTCCGCCGCCACCCCGAGCGCCGCCGCCACCTCCACCACCGCCTCGACCGCCGCCACCAGCACCTCCTGGGCCGCCGCTATCTCCGCCTCGACCGCCGGTTGTCTGGAACGTGTCGACATTGAAACCCATCTGTCTCGCGACATCCTGAAAGCCCTGCATGCCTCCCCGCCCTCCCGGGTCGTTCGGGTTCCCGCCATCAAGATTCAGCGTGTTGCCGTTAATCAACAAAACATCATTATTTGGTAGATTTGCGGCGGTTGATGCCGGCAGCTCAGACTGAGTGTCCTGCTGGAACAATTGCATCCCAGGCAAATCCGTCGTCTGGACCGCTTGAAATGCTCCGGTGTTGGCCGCGGCGCCTTGTGCGCTTTGTGCACTCTGTGCGCCTTGTGTCGGCTTCGCCGTCGCCGTTGGACGAGGGGGGGGCGGCGTGTTCTTGAGGGCAATCGTCAGGGTTCTGTTTGCCGCGATTGAAATGTCCACGCCATCCTTGGTCGCCTTCTCGAATCCCTGCATCTCCACAACGATCTGATAGACGCCGGTGGTCAAATCCTTGAATGTAAAGGATCCGTCGAGGTCCGTCATGGTCTCTGCCTGCTTCAATTCGCCGGCAAACAGACGTACCGTAGCAGCGGGCACAGCGGCCCCCTTGCCATCCGTCACCTTACCGGTGATGGATACCGGTTCCTGGGCATATGCGATGACCGCCATGAGAAAACAGCTTAGCCAGAAACAGCGACGAATGATGGAAGTGTTCATAGTTTACTCTCTCATTTCCGAAAACCCCGGAGCACTCTCCCTCCGGGACCTATCCGCGAAAAGCCGGTTCACGAAACCAATTGGAGACCGGAGTACCTACCCACCATGAGCGATGGCAAAATGATATACGCGGTGGGTAACGTTACGTTACGCCTCACCCTCATCTTGCTATGGTCTGAAACTGGTGACAGTTACCTCTTTTCGCCATCCCTTCGCCAATCTGCTGAGATACTCCAGGCGAAAAAGGTGACTGTCCCCAATTTCTAAAGTCCTGTTGACGGCGGGCGATCCCCCCGATAAGCTCTGGTGCACGCCGCTCCGGACGGCTGAAAGGGGCAGAAATGGAAATACGAATCGCTCACAGTCCCGATTCCGATGATGCCTTCATGTTTTACGCATTGGCGCAGAATAAGATACCAACAGGAGATTTTCGTTTCACGCATAAGCTAGAGGACATCGAATCTTTGAACCGACGAGCGTTGAAAGGTGAATTCGAGGTCTCCGCCCTTTCCATCCATGCATACGCCTATGTAGCCGATTGGTACATGTTGCTGCCTTCGGGGGCGAGCATGGGGGATCGCTACGGCCCCATGGTAGTCTCCTGTAAACCTTTGGGCGATCAAGATTTGCGCGGCCGGAAAATCGGCATACCGGGAACGATGACCACAGCCTACCTGACGCTTAGACTGTTTCAGCCTGATTTCTCCCCTGTCGTGATCCCGTTCGACCAGATCATGGATGCGGTATCGAGAGGAGAGGTGGATGCGGGGTTGCTGATCCACGAAGGACAGCTCACCTATGGACAGGCGGGCCTGCACAAGGTCGTAGATCTTGGCGAGTGGTGGTTCAGCCGGACCAGCTTGCCTCTCCCGCTAGGTGGTAACGGCATCCGCCGCGATCTGGGAAAGGATTGCATCCGCAAGGTATCACGATTGATTCGAGAGAGCATCCAGTACGCACTCGAGCACCGCCAGGAAGCCTTGGCTCATGCGTTGGATTATGCCAGGGGCCTCAGCACAGGAGATGCGGATCAGTTTGTTTCGATGTACGTCAATGCCCGCACTCTCGACTACGGAGAGGATGGTCGCAGGGCCGTCCGCATGCTCCTCGACGAAGCATACCGCGCGGGCATCATTCCAAATGCTGTCTCTGTTGAGTTTGCGGAGTAGGAAATAGACTGGTGCACGATCGGAAGAGTCAGACCTAAGGCCGCCTCAAAGACAGCCACCGATTCCCTGGCGGAGCCGGTAGGCCGCAACCAAATGTAGTCGATCGGGTCTGATTCCTGATTCGAAATTCGAGATGAGAATCTTGAATCTCGAATTCGAATTTTTTATTAGATGCAGTCGTTTTCAGAGCAGGCGTCGTTTGACAGCGGGGAAATGCGACATTATATTAAGTAGTTGCAAAGAGTTATTCGGAGGAATGAGCAGTGCCTATCTATGAATACAAGTGCTCCAAGTGCGGCGAGGTGTTCGAGGCGTTCCAGAAGATCACCGACCAGCCGCTGACGGAATGCAAGCACTGCCGGGGAAGGGTAGAAAAACTGATCAGCCACAGCAGCTTTCAATTGAAAGGGTCGGGCTGGTATCTCACCGATTATGCGAAAAAGTCGCAGCCGTCTGTCTCCTCCCCCGACAGCGCCAAGACGACTGCAAAGCCGGCCGCCGCAGACACTAAGTCGGATTCAAGCTCTGCGAAGACTGACTAGGATTTCATCCAGGAAAGGCAACTGGAAAGAACCGAGGGAAACCACTGTGCTATTCTCACCCGCCCAGCGAGACTTAGCCATACGAGCCATGGACGAGGCCGAGGAACGCACGATCGCCTATTACTGCATTCCGCCATTCCACTGGCAGCGTCTGAAGTACGACTTGCTCACGTGCCAGGATCATGAATGGGAGCCTTTGCCTGAAGCAGCACTGGCCCGCGTCCAGCGACTTAGCCAGCTCCGCCCATCATGCAAGACCGCCTGTGACTTCTACCGCATTCAGCTTAATGATCCCAGCATCCTGACTGCTGCCCGCCGGGAAGACATCGAATCCGATCTTTACCCTTTCCTGATTTACATTCTCACACACGAGATGGTGCACCTGGTGCGGTTGAGCACGATCCTGCCCGATGAACCGACATTTCACGGATCGCCGGACGCGGAAGAGGGTCTTGTTCAGAAGGTGGCCTACCGCATTCTCTCGGGCGCGCCGGACCGGAAGCTGGATCCGATCTTGTCCAAGTTCTGCGCCTTCAAGTCAAAGTACACACCAAATTCGAAATTCGAAATTCGAAATTCGAGATTCGAAATTGAGAATCTCGAATCTTGAATTTCGAATCTGTCAACTCAGATCAGAGGGGAACTCGGCACGGGCTGAGAATCATGTTCGTCGTCGCGATCGGCGCGCATCAGCATGGAAGCAACCTCGAGCGCGTGCGTCAGATCTTCCCCGCTTTCGCAGGTCGAGTAACCCAGGCTGAGGTTCACGTCTCGCCCGACATCTCCCTGACCGGCCTTCCACTCGTCATAGGCTGCACGCACGCGTGCGGCGCGCAGTGGTATCTGTTCTTCCGTTACCCCGGGAAGCAGCATGAGGAGACCGTTGCCCTCGTATTGCAGCATGGAGTCTTTGTCCCCGAGGGTGTGCGAAAGCCAGCTGCGAATACTGTCGAACAAAGCGCGATCCTTGAGCGGCTGACGCGAGAACCCCTCATGCTCTAGATTGAGCAGAACGACCGACAGAGTCTTTTCATTCCCTGCAATGCACGCTGCCTGCTGCAACGAGGCACTATCCCGGTGGCCTGTCTTGTTTCCCACACTCAGGAGGCAGACATGGGCCACCATGGAAGCAAGGATCTTAAGAACCCTCGTGTGATTCTGGTTGAAGAAGCGTGGGAGGGAGTG
>Ga0187882_1001136_pt1 | contig 27802 bp, 37 predicted proteins | sample June2016WEW_19_1_3_FD_132991 | JGI IMG/M metagenome (GOLD analysis project Ga0187882, IMG submission 132991) | Peatland microbial communities from SPRUCE experiment site at the Marcell Experimental Forest, Minnesota, USA - June2016WEW_19_150 | ecosystem: Environmental > Terrestrial > Soil >... | reverse complement strand
GAAAGAGAAGATAGAGACCTCATCGCATATGCTGATGTGCTGACAGCAACGCTGTTTCGTGCTCAGAAGAAATGGGACGAATCTATCAAGCATTTTGAAAAGGGTCTCCAAGAGTGGGAGGCGTTAGGTCAAAGACAGTGGAACATGTATCCTTTCGCCTATATGGTTCTCAACGAATACGCTCGAGTGTACATAGAAAGAGACCAAGAAGGCGACAGAGAAAAGGCCCGCGACCTGCTCAATCAAGCCTTGGAAATATACACAAAAATGGGTGCCAAAAAGGAGATTGAGAGAATAGAAGCACAGTTGCTCTGCATAGAAACAGGTAAGGTAGCCTCAGTGCCTAAGCCTACAGAACTTGTTGCCACTGGGTATGCGGATCTTGACAAGCTGTTGTGCGGAGGGATACCTCAAACCTATGCCGTTGTGCTAACATCACCTTCCTGCGATGAGAGGAACATGCTGGTCAAGAGTTTTCTTGCGACTGGAGCAGAGAAGGGTGAAGTCACGTTCTATGTCACAACAGACCCTGGCATGGCTAAACCTCTCGCAGAGTTTCGGTCCAACTTCTGCCTTTTCGTGTGCAATCCTCAGGCGGACGCAATCATCGAGGATTCACCTAACGTGATCAAATTGAAGGGAGTCGAAAACCTCACCGACATCAGCATCGCTTTGACCTCGGCTATACGCAGACTTGACCCATCCGGGAAAGGCCCAAGAAGAGCCTGTATAGACATAGTCTCAGACGCCCTGCTTCAGCATCATGCAGTTCAAACCAGAAAGTGGCTAACCGCGCTGCTTCCAGAATTGCGGTCGGCAGGGTTCACCACTCTGGCTGTAGTAGACCCGCGGATGCACCCTTCAGAGGAGCTTTACTCAATTCTAGGACTGTTTGAAGGAGAAATCGACATTTACGAAAAGGAAACAGAGAAAGGTGCAGGAAAGTTCCTAAGGATCAAGAAGATGAGCAATCACAAATATCTGGAAAAGGATCTATTCCTTAAGAAAGAGGAGCTTTAGAAGCGCGCGCTTCCTTCTCAGAGAAGTGCATTTTCAAGTTTAACAATTTCGTCTTTGTCCATGTGCCAATCAGTTGCACCAACATTTTCTGTGACTCTGCTTGGCTTGGAAGCTCGAGGTATTGGAAAAACCAGCTCGTATTTGGATAGGAACCAGTTTAGGGCGATCTGGGCCGGTGTCTTTCCGCCGTGTTTCTGTGAGATTTCGTCTAGTGCTTCTTTCGTTCTGGGTGATGGATTGGTTAGTTTTCCATGTGCGAGTGGATGATAGGGAAGCACGGCAATGTTGTTTTCGAGGCAGTATGGCAGCAAGTCTGCTTCGATCTTTCTGTTCGCCAGGTTGTATTCGTTTTGCACGGACACGAGTTCGTTCTTGGATAATGCTTCTTGAGCTTCCTTGACCTGTGCAACCGTGAAGTTGGACACGCCTATGTATTTGATTTTTCCTTCACTTACAAGATGTTCCATGGCGCTCATTGTTTCTTTGATGGGCACGCGTGGATTTGGAACGTGTATCTGGTAAAGGTCTATGTAAGAAGTCTGCAGTCTGCTCAGACTTTGCTTGGCGGCCTTTATCAATGCGTCATATTTCAAGTGCCATCGAAAGACTTTGGTGGCAATAAAAAGACTGTCCCTCTTGTAACCTTTGATGGCCTGTGAAATGTATGATTCTGATTGGTATATCTCGGCAGTGTCGATGAGGTTTATGCCGAGTTCTATTCCTTTCTTGATGGCACTAATCTTGTCCTCCTCGTTCTTGTGATGCCCAAAGACTCTGGCTCTGATTATTCCACCGGCGTCAAAGAAAGTTCCCATGCCTATTCGTGACACTTTGAAGCTTGCCTTACCGAATTCTCTGTACTCCATGATGACTATACCTTCTGACTCCATTTATTAGAGCAGCGTTAATAGCGTTAGCGCGCGCTAGTCCTACTGTTTCGGTTCAATCTCTGTTAAGTTGAGTCTAATCGACAACGCACTCTCTCTGGGCATTCGGCAGCGCGCGCTTACACAGGTAGAGCTCCTATGAAGTGGCCGATCAAGAATCCGGCTAGACCTGCGGTCAGCCCGATTGCCGCCATCTGCAAGCCGCTCCTCCATAGAGAACCCACTGTGGTCTTTGCTTCGTAGGCCCCGATGAAGAAGAGGGCGACGCCGCTGAAAATCACTGATACTTCCGTTCCGGTGAGAATGTTTCTTCCAACGAAAAGGTATGGTATCAGAGGTATGAAAGAACCAAATATGGTGGAAGATCCGACAATTAAGGCACTGCGCCTCGCTTCAGATTTGTCAACCGGTGCAAGATCGAGTTCGTACGACATCATAAATTCGAGCATCGCCTTTGGGTTCTTAGCTATACTTTCGGTTAGATCTTCAAGTTCTTTCCCTTCATAACCCCATCTTCTGAAGATCTGCCTCACCTCTTCCCGTTCGATTTCGGGGACGTCTTTCATCTCTTGACGTTCTCTGTTCACTTCTTTTAGATAGACTCGTCGCCTCGCCGCGGTGGAGGTGTAGGCGACCGCTCCCATCGAAATGGACTCGGCCCCAAGAGCGGCGAGAGCAGCAACGAAGAAAATTCGAATGTCGGTTGATGCCGCAGTCAACCCCAAGAGAATTCCCAGTACGTTTACCAGACCATCCTGAGTCCCAAGAATGAAGTTAGAGAGGAGAGTGGGACGCGAGTGTCTTTCACCCTTGACTTGGGCACGTACAGTCTTTGTTGGATTTGCGTTTTCTGCATTCCTTCTAACGTTTTGCAGATATTCGCCAGCTGAATTCAATTGTGTTTCCTCCAATTAGCGCGCTCGTTGCAAGGGAACCCTCTGTTTCAGCCACTCCGAATTGGGGACGCACTCGTGATCGCTGCAGGATGTATTTGGATAGCTTGGGGCATATTGAAGCACAACGCGCGCGCTATTAAATGTAATATTGGGTAGTGGACTGGTTTTAGATTGTGTCAAACACCCTAGCGGATCATACTTCAAGTACTACATTCTCACCATCGATGGTGACCTTGTAGCTCCTCAGGTCCGAAGCTTTGGCGAATGGGATTCGCGGTTTCTTGAGGTTCTTGCCAGTTGTAACATCATATTGGGCACCATGTTTCGGGCAGGTTACTACTTTTCCAACCAGATGGCCGTTGCTCAGGATGCCTCCCGCATGTGCACACCTACCGTCAATGGCGAATAACATTCCGTCGATATTAGAGATAGCATAAGGCTTTCCCTGAATGCTAACTTCCTTTATAGATTTTTGTGGGAAGTCTCCTAACTTACCTATGTTCGAGCCCATTTTTTGTTCACGATTTATGATGGCACCTTCATTTATAAAAAGATTAGAGGAGTATGCACAATTCGAGCGCGCGTCAACCGACGGAACGTGGAAAGCCTTTTCCTAAGTGACAGGCTCAGCAAAAGACTATTCTTTAACTCTTGCACAGTCTTGTTTTACGGGTTGGATGGCTTTGAGTAGGGCGGACATGGTTCTGAAGGAAATTGAAGCAATAACTGAGAAAGAATTCCTGCCAATAATCGGGCCAGACAGGGGACAAGTTCTCATCAAAGTCATACGCAGAACAAGACCCAAAAGGATTCTTGAAATTGGAACTTTCGTAGGTTACTCAACGATCATGATGGCAAAAGAACTTGACGCCAATTCGTGCCTGACAACGATTGAAATCCATGCTGATAGAGCCAAACTGGCACGCGAAAACATAAGAAAAGCAAACGTTCGCCCAAAAGTCGACGTGATCGTTGGCGATGCTGTCAAAGTTATTCCGAAGTTGACTGAAAAATTCGACATGGTCTTCATCGACGCTGCCAAAGAAGAATATTTCGACTATCTGAAGCTGGTCGAAAAGAAGCTCCACAAGGGAAGCGTGATCGTCGCCGACAACGTTGGCTTCTTTGCGGATCAAACGAAAGAATATCTAGACTATGTGAGGTCTTCAGGCAAGTACAAGAGCGAATACACACCCTTCGGAAAAGACGGAGTCGAAGTGAGCGTAAAGCAATAGCGCGCGGTTTTAGTAGAGACCAACCTCACAAAAAGAGCACGCGCGACAGCTTTCTCGAATCAATCATTCATAAGCAACTTGATCGCGTTTTCTTCGTATCTTGATGTATTTCCGTGGCACGGATCCGCTTAAGAATACTTTATCTGTAGCCCTGTAGATTTTCATGCCATCTTCTCTGGCTGCCTTAGCATCAATCTCTAACACAATGGGATGGGTTGTTCTCCTGTTTCCTACCTCAATCGCAGTTTCTACTGTTGGAGACAAGTGCACCCACTTTCTCTTCATAGGCTTCAATCCTTCTTTCAGGATTTTGGAAGCAGCCTCGGCGGTTGTTCCGTGATATAGCAGTTTAACATGGGTATCTTCTTCAAATTCAATATTCACGGGTATCGTGTGCCCGTACAGGGCTCGGATTTTGTTTCCATTGACCTCAAATCGTTTTTTGTCGCTCTTATTCGCTATTTCGAGAATCATGCTCTTGTCGATTGGATACCGAGTTCTGATTTTCTCCAGCAGCTCGTCTATACTGACGAAACCTTGTGTGTCCATCTTAAGGTTTTGAGGGGAGTGTCTGAGAAGAGAACTCATGTACCTGCTGACTGTGGCCTTCAGATTCAAGTTCACTCTGCTCACTTCACGCTATGATACACTTTCTTAGCGCGCGCTAACGTATTTGTTTCTCAAACAGGACTAAATGGGTAGCCCAATGCTCGGCTGATCCCCAGTCCAATTCGTTCAAAGTCTTTTCAAACCTGGTTTCAAGCACGCAGCCAATTGAGTTGAAACCGTGTTTCAAGGCCATTGCCACGTTGTGAGATAGTTGAGACAAAAAACCATCCTGGCCAAAAGAGTAGACTGTGAAACTCCACTGCACATGGTCTGGTTCCTGTCTAGGATAGCCAAATGATAAAGAATCGATTTTGGCTCTTCTTAAGGCTGCGTAGAAATCGTGGGTCTTGCCGATTTCTCTAAGGTTTTGGAGTGTATTGTCTAAGGCTTTCCAGTCGTACGTCAGAATTCCGCAAGGAATTATGCTTGAATTAGCTTGAAGCAACCTGTGTGCTTTTGCTGGGGTTACCTTTTCTATTGCAGGATAGTTTCCGATCGGAGGAATCTGTTTGGGATTCTCCGTCCAGAAGACAGCCATCTTCGAAACCGCCAAGAACCCGGCCATCTTAGCAAGTTTCAGAGAAGCTTCGTTTCTGTCAGATGTCGTGTAACGAATGCGCTCAACGCCCAAGCGTTCAGCTTCTTTAGTCAAGTATCGGGTGATTTCATTTGCGAAACCTTTGCCCCTGTGTTCGGGGTGCACCCTTAATCCTTCCATCCAACCAGTTCGACCGTCTTCCAAAAGTCGCAAGTTGCCCACAGCCACAATGCGATTGCTCTCTTCGACGCCGTAGAAATGGCAATCCCGATCCTTCAACCAATCGTCAACGACTGATAGCAGGTAGTCATTCCCTTCCCAAATGTGCCTAGATATTTCAGCTATGTCGTCCCGATCCGAACCAAGAAGCCTTCTGATCTTCGCAGGCATATACCTCAACCAATGTTCTCCTTCCCTATTCATTTATTCGTTACGCAAACCACGAAAACCTCTCCGACTAGACAACGATGATGTTCACAGAAACAAGAGCGCGCGCTCAACGCAACGTCATACTCACCTTTGCAGGAAGACTCTTCTCAAGGAGTTTGTACAGCTCTGCAGTCTTTCCCTTTTTCTTTCTCTGCTTCTTCTGCTGGACCTCTGCTGCAACTTCTGCCGTTTCATTTTCCAAACATATCCCCCTGCTTTCTTGAAGCACGGGTCGCCCAGGCAAACGGCTATTTAAACATCAGTCGTCGGTGCTGCTGCAAGAATCGTGGGCCACTAGTGCGCGCAAATCCGCAATTTTGAAGGTAGAGAACACATTACTTGGCATATTTGCGAGCCCATTTAAATAGGTGAAATCAATATTCAGAAATCGCATCACATATAGCGTTTTCGAAAAATGCCTTTGGGGGTAGTTAGTTGGGTAAGCGGCGCACTCATCCATCGTATCTTTCGAATGATGAAGCGGCGCGAGAGAGAGAAAGAACGAAGGAAATGGTGAGGAGTATTGTCGGTATTAGCCATTCAGGAAGTAGTGTTGAAAGGAAACAAACGGTGGGTCCTGTTAAATCGAAAGGGATCACAAGAGTAGGTGAAACAGACAACTTCATTGTCGATTTTGACGGTGAAAAAAAGCTGGTGATTGTCTACGGAAGAGAAGTTCAAGCCGAATGTCGGTTTAAGCTGGCATTCGACAAAGACGAGTTAATACAAATGGTCGATTTGTTGAAGAAGACATATGATTTCTTCCAGTAATTCTGATTCCAGAAGCTACGGCTTGATTGTCTCCGCAGCTGTTTTTCAAGTATCGCTTTTCAAGTATCGCCCCTTGGGGACTGTACTTTTAGGATTAGGCATCACTCTAATCATGGTTGGCGCAGTAATGAATGCAATTTGAAAACGGAGACCCTAAAACTTTACCGCAAACCAAACCAATGCTGAGTCAAAACTGAAGTGAGTGAACCATCTTCACTACTCCTGAATGTCTCACTTCTTCAATTTCTAATATTCTTTTGACCAGAAAATTCTTCCACTTCTTCTCTTCTTTGTAGAGATGAACAAAAACGACATAGACATCATTCTTTTTGTAGATCTGTTCCCTGTATTCGTAGGACTTGGCATTCTCTGCACCACAGACCTCAATATACATCCCCAACTTTGGAAGGTAGAAGTCAGGAGTCCATACTCTTGGTCTTTCTTTTTCATCATACACAAAGACAGGTGACTCATAGATCCACCAAAGGTTCAGCTCCCTCAAGTAATGAGCAACTAGCTTCTCTGACTCTTCCATGTCAGCATAACTTGAGTCCTTCATCTAGAATACCTTCATAGTTTAGTTTCAAGAGTCGTCTGATGTTCAATTTAATAGTTATGAATTGAAGCTCTAGGTAGCCAGAACATTAAACGTGAAAGGTGAAACATGCTTACACAAGGATATCAGCCCAGATGTGGATGTCAAGACAGTGCTTGTTTCTCTTGCCACCCATTCCTTGGCAAGCGGCACTAGCACGCGTTTGGGTCAAGGGGTAAAGTTTTATTGTACGCATGTAGCAGTTGGTTGGGGTAGAGTTTTATGAACACACAATTTTTAAAAACAACTATTCGTTATATTTTCTAGCATGGATGTTTTGGCTCTCTTTCTCCTTGCAGCTGCGCTTTTTGTACTAGTGCCGATATTAGTGCTGATTTTTCTTAGTAGGTTGAAACCAAGACAGGAATATGGAGTGGCATCGGTCACTTTGAGAGGAGAGAGGGTGAAAAGTATTGGGGAACGGAGAATTGCAGATTATTTTGAAGAAAACAATATTCGTTACGTCTATGAGCAAGAAGCAAGAGGGAAAGCCCTGTTCTTCTATTACAAAATTAGTACTCCTGATTTCTACTTGCCTGATTACGATGTGTATGTTGAATATTGGGGACTAGTAAATGCGGATGACTATTGGACAAGGACAACATATGTCAGAAGCATGAAAAGAAAGATGGCTATCTACTACAGAAACAACATCAAGTTTATATCAATATATCCAGACAATTTGGAAAACTTGGATTGGATTTTTAGAAGGAAATTCAGAAAAGTCACAGGTTTTGAACTTTCTAACTAACAAGGGATGCATAGAACAACGTACGTTTTTGTTGTTTGGGGTAAAGTTTTATCTTTTTCTTCTTCTTCGCTCTCGTATTCGTGTATGTGTGTTCGTGTGTGTCCGTGCGTGTGTGTCTCTATCTATCCCTCTGTCCAGTCAGTCACAGTCACAGTCACACTCAGTCAGTCACACACACAGACAGAAAAGGAGAAACAGCCACAGACAAACAGACAGACTGACTAAACTCTGTAAAGATGCATAATTTTGAAACTCAGAAAAAGAGGATTACTGAAGTAAGGAGGGGTTCTTTTTTAGTTTTTCTTGCACTTTAAGGAATTCTTTCTTGATCTTCCCAACTTCCTTTTCTAACCATAAGAGGTCATCGAGATCCAGTTCCACGCAAATGCGATTTTGGTGCTTTTCACTATCGCCGAGGCGGAGAAGTGCAACAACCTCACTTTCTTCTAAATAGTCGCTACTAGCAGCCCTTGCATCAATTCTCCAATGTATAGAAACTAATTCTGGAACAGCCTCGCCACGTTGTCTCTTTATGAAATCTTTGAAGGTTAACCAAGAAGTTTTCAGAGAAGTTATAATCAGTTTGCTTCTATCTTTATCGAAGCCTAGTTTCTCGAAATCAGACTCTAAGTCTGATTCACTTATTTCTACACCATGTTTAAAGAGGTGGTTAACTAGTCTTATCGCGCTATTGAGATCCGCTACTGTTGAAAATCCAAAGTCTTCAGCAAATTTCTTCGCTTCTTCAACAAATAGGACTGTACCGTGAACCAAAACTTTTGTTACCCAATCGATAAAACTACCAACCTTTTCCAACGGAATTTTTTTGAGATTTTCTGCGTCTTCGATAAACGAGGAAAACGCAATTTCATCGTTCAAAAGAGCTAGGCGAATTCCTCCCAAATGAGTTCTCTCCTTTTATCTGCGTCGGGCTGCAATGTACTCAAGCTGCAGTTCTGCTGTCGGTTTTTCAGGTTCAATTATTCTGTGGAGCGAAGCGCTGGAAGCTAGAATATACTTTTCTTGAGTGGCTTCAGTTGAATATAAGGCAGGTGTGTATCCATATATGCGGCAAGCTCGATTAACAAATTCCTCGGGGAGCCCAAGTGCATTCACTATTTCAATGCAACTCATAGTAGATTTATTACGAAAGATATCCAGTAGGTCAACAAACTTTTCAGATAGCAGATTGGGCTGAATGAGGCTGACATCCTTGGCTATTTCTTCAACTCCCAATGCCTTGGCCTTTAGATTAACCGAGTTTAACATGTCAGCTAATGAAACGGTCTTCAAATCTTGAATTGCTCCCGTGTGAGATTTTATGAATTTCTCCAGAATTGTGTTCCATTTGCTAAGTTCAGCAGGATCTGTCTCATCATCTATTTGATCACATATCATAGAGATTTGTCTTTGCAGAAGTTCATTATAGTCCAATTCGTCTTTATTGATCAGGAAGTCAATTGTTCCAAACGGATCACTCGAGAGGCAAGCATCTAGGACCTTGCGCTTAGTAGCTGGTTTTACATCTTCGCCATTATCTTCCCAATCGTAGTAGGTCTTTCTTTTGATATTAGCTGCTTTGGTCGCTGCTGCTACGCTTCCTTTGATCTTTATCAGTCGGCGGAATAGATTCTTGATATCGTATTTCGTCAAGCTTTGGGAGTATCTATCTACAAGATACTGATATTTCGTCATACCAATACGCCTCTTCAAATTCCTCATGTGTTTTCGTGTATAGTGCACTATACACATATATGGTTTACGACGTGAGAATTAAGCCTTCTGATATACACAAGACTAAAATCGTTTCTTCTCGGACGAATATAAATGTAGTCGGGAAGACGAAATAGATGGCATATCAATGCATTAGTCGCTCTACGACTTCAAGATTGTTCTCTAATACTTTTAATTGCCAGTCAGATCATGACGTGGCCGTAAGGTTAATTGATCAAGCAATTGGGATCGCAACTGTTCCAGCTAGAACCCTCATTGAATATGAAGTTGAAGACAAACTAACAAAGGAACCAATTATGAAAATAGGTGCTTCACAGAAAATCCTCGAGGTCTCACTTGATGATTTCAGACGTATCGGCAATTTGAAGAGAATTGATACGGGTTACGCGGGTGCATATCATCCAAAATCGGGAAGGATATTTCTAGTCAAAGAAAGGTGGTGCTATTCAAATCTAATCCATGAAACTCTACACAGCAGATCTGCGTTTTCGAAAGATGATGTTCTAAAGGATAATTTGAAATTTATTTTTGAAGGTTTGACGGAATTCCTTGTGGGTTTGGTATTAAAGAAGAAAATTCCAAGATGTTATGAACAATGGAAAGTAGTCAATTCGTGTTTCTTGTCTTCGTACTCGGAGTTAGTAAAACCTTGGTATTATATATCAAAAAATACGGATTTTGAACCGATTATTTCTCTTTATTTCAAAGTAACAGAAAAATACCCGCTGAAAAAACTAGGGAAAACCTTACAAAAGTCAATTGGCGGAGAATTCGAAAACGTATTTTCCGATGAATGTATACAAAAGAGGGCTGTTTTTGACAAATTCAAAGATGCTTTAGGTGAAGTCTACGGTAAGAACTTCGCGGAGTTCCAGCGTTCAGTTTTGGAAGAAATAAGCCTAGATCACATGTAAAGACCTACGTGGCTTTTCGCTTGATTGTTATTTCTATAAGATTGTTTCCACTGAACTTTTCTGCAACATCAGCGTTAATTTGACCCTTGAATATACTTAGGAAATTTGTGGATATCCCTGCACGTACTGAACCTGATTCACCAGTTATAACCCCTATGGTTAGTTTCGCTTCATCCACATAATACTTGGAAGTAGTTTTCTCCAATTCTCCAAACATTGATATAATCTGTTTTAGATCCTTTTGTACTTGTGCAAAATCGAGTTCTTTCCCCTCCATGGAAGTCTGCGCAAACATCATTTCAGCTTGTTTCTCTTTAATTTTTGGATAAATCACGAATACTTTTTTGCTCAAATTTCTCCCTTCAATTTCAGCATTGACTAAGTAGCATATCGTAGTTTTTAAGAGTTGTCTTTACAGGATCTGTCCGAGTTGTTCTTGTTGCGCTCGGCGGGGCAGGAGGCAATTCTCGGGATCCATGTTTCTCTCTCATGCCTCAGAAACTTTGCAAACAAGTAAGCCTCTTCATTAATCAACGTGTCAAGAGTCTGCCTACTGCCATGTCTGATTCTAGGAATCTCAACTATGTAGTCAAACATCAAATTCAAACTTTCAGCTAAATCATTAGTTTCAAATTCGCAAAGGTGAATCCTCTTACCCATTTAAGATGCATCATAAAATCTAACAAGCACAAAATCCTTCTTGCGTAGCTTCTGACACCGTTCTATCAGATAGTCATCTATCAAGTAGCGGTAGAGTTCTTGAAAATCACAAACCAGAGAGGGTTTACCAACTTGGACAGAATGAAGGATCCTAGGTATGGTTCAAGTTTAGCTTTCAACAATGCTTTATGAACCCTGCATTTCAAAACGTAATAAGCAAAATTGAAAACATTGTTCAAACCATCGTAGGCTTTGTATCCTGTTCTCGTTTCAGGGCTGATCTTTTCAGGAAACAACTTGAAAATCTGGCTGAAATACAGCTTCGCATTATGACTTTCAATCAGAACAAGTCTTTTCCTCGCTGATTCCAAATTCTCAAATTTCATATTTCCGATTTTATTTCTAGCATCAACATCGAGAGGTCTTAAGCCATATTTCTTCAGAACTGCATTTTGCCCTTCAATCTTGGAGATTAAGAGCTGTTTAGCGATAGCAATTCCCTTATCGTTACTCAGTGCCTCATACTGACAGAGCCTAGTCTTAACGTGAGAATCATCTTCAGGGTTCTTCAAAACTGCTACAACTCTGTTTTTCCTAGTCATTATGTAAGTGTCTATATTCCAGAGAGCAAGGTCAATCAAGGCGTCAACGGAAACGTAGCTTCCACTCTTCAAGACAGTTTCACCTATTTCCTTTTCAAAATGCGGATAACGTTCAGTTTTGCCGTTTTTGTCTCTAACTTCGAAGCACCCTTCAGCTCTGCCAAGGTAAGAACCGTAATCGGACAATTCAACCTTCAAGGCTTTGGCGTTTCGAAAAGGCATAAACTCATTCTCCTTTAGTTTTGAATTCTTTCATAACTTGGTTAAGGTCAATATCATCAATGATTTTTTTGCTCGCTTCGACAAGTTTTGATACAAGAATTTCGTAAGGACTAAAAACAAAAGTTTCAAAGAAAAGTTGCACAACTTCAGGGTTTCCAATATCAAAATTCTTGCTCTTGATATTAGTAAGAGCCATTATTATATTCAGATTGGTTGCTGTGTTAAGTTGTTCCAGAGCAAACGATAGGTCTTTCGATTTTAGAAATTGTTCTTCTATGTCTTCCCATTCAGCGTTTGTTAAGTCCATTTGAAAAAAAGCTGACATCAATGCTGAATTTGCTTTATAGTAAGTCTCTCGATTATCCTCCTCTCCCTCTTTCTTCTCAATGAACCGTCTAAGTTCTTTGAGGTGTTTGGCCAATATAGGCGGGCTTAAATCGGTTTCTTTTTTAATATCTTTATATTGATGCCATTCTCCATCTCTGATGACGTGCAGAATTTTCCATCTATTATGAATTTTATCTTTTGTTTGAAGTTCACCCATTCCTCTACTGTCTTTCTTGCCCATGTCTTTTCCTCATTATTAACAAGTTATTAGTCACTAACTAAATTAGCTCACCATTTAATAAGTATTTCTGTATTTACTGAATGTCAATGTAAGAACTATGAAACAAGAAAAAGGCATACGAAGAACCATCTGGCTTCCGAAAGACTTTGACGAAGAAGCAGAACAGACAAGAAAACATCTTGGCATGGGAATATCAGCGTTCTATCGATTCTGTGCTGGTATCGTAGTCAAAGACTTCATAAAAGAAAAAGAGGCTTTCGAATGACTGAAAAAACAAAAGAAGAAAGATTTAGGAAGGCTTGTCCAGAATCAGCCAAAATTCTTGAAGAACAGAAAGATGCGGTAGCTCAGGCATTGTTCAACATGAAAGACACCTTTTTTCAAGGTGGTCTAACATGGAGAAAAAAGCAAGTAGAATCTGTAAGAGTCCTCATCCAAAACGGATGGAAAGAGTCAGACATCCTTCGAGAATTTAGGCACAGCGGAATGACAGAGCCAACAGCTAGAAAAATAATCGAAGACGCAAACTGTTGACTGGTGATTTCTATGAGAATTAATTTCAGAATAATTCTCCGTCCGTGGACGTTCTTTGCAATGCTGTCAAAAACTCAGACTCTTGCAGGTATAACTTCTAAAGTCGTAACTGAACCAGAAGAGAAACATCTCCACTACGTATTTTTTGACCTAGAAGGACGCACACTAACGCTAGCTGAAGTTGTACAGAAACTCAGAAAAATCCAACGCGACTTCAAACTCGGAGATATCAGTATTTTCAACGATGCTAAAGGCTCATATCGTGCATTCTGCTGGAGCAAAAGACCTTGGATTACATATTTGCACATTCTGATTCACAGTTTTCCGCAGTTGGATTATGGCTTTTGGGTTTGGACCGTGCGCAGAGGGTCAGCTACATTGAGGGTGAGCAATAAAGTTGGTCGTTCACCTCAAAAACTCGTGAAGGTTTTGAGAGGCTATGAACACGCCGTGGTTCCCCAGAAGCTCTGTTATGTATGCTATGACACGGGAATCGAGAAGAAAGGAAGGCTGATTGAACTTGGATAAGTTCCCTGAGGCTTTCAGGCGGTTTGAAGAAGTAAGAGACGTTGATAAGATACCGAATTTCAGACAGTTGGAGATGGAGTATGGTTTATGGGCAGGTGAAAAATGGAGGGCTACTCAGAGACAGCGTTCTGCTTTGGCTGTTGAGGCTCAGAAGAGAGGTATTCCTCTCACTATCGAGAAAACAAGATCATGGAAGCATGAAATGGTGATTATTAGAAGCAGAAGTTTTGACAGGTTCAGGGATTTGAGGACAGGTCGTTTCATCAGGAAGCCTTAGACTGAAAAAATACGACTACCTCAGAATTCTTTCTTCGAATTCGTCTTTCCCTAATTACGACAGGTCAAGCTGGCTCAAGAAGATTACAGAAGTAAATTCTGCTTCGCTCTGATTAGCTTCTTCAATTCCGTCAATGAAGGCAATCGTTCACCTTTCTCAACTTGAGCAAGTTTTTTGTCAACAAAGGCTAGATATTCGTTGTAACGTTTGTTCATGAAGTACGAACCATATATTCCAAGCACAGCATATGCGGTTCCAGCGGTTATGATGGTGAAAACCAAGTTTACCGTTGCATCAGGACTGAATTGCTTGTTATAGTATAGCGTCAGAATCAGAATCAAAAAGCCAATTAAACTACCGACCCAGATAGACGCTCCCATGTTAAACCATGCTTGCCAGTAGCTGTCTAGGGATTGGATTTTCTGAAGGTCAATATCTCTATTGTTCTTGTCCACTGTTGATTTGCCCCAAAACGAGACGGTTTCACGGGGCTCCCTTTTAAGGTTTCTTTGTTTGTTTGTCTGTCTGTGTTTGTCTGTCTGTTTGTGAGTGACTGACAGTCAGAGAGTGACTGACTGAGTGTGACTGTGACTGACTGGACAGAGGGATAGATAGAGACACACACGCACGGACACACACGAACACACATACACGAATACGAGAGCGAAGAAGAAGAAAAAGGGTAAAGTTTTATCCTAGAAAGGAACGTGATGATGATTTGACAAGACGAAAACAGCTCAGAACACATAGGAGAACTAAAAGGATAGCTCCAGACCTGAAGCCTATTCCAAAGAAAGCAAAGAGACGCATGAAGAACCTTGGTCTTTAGACCTCTCATGAATAGAATGAGGGGCATAAAACTTTACCCCAATCAACCCGAACTTAACGACACTGCGGAAAAGTCACAGCATACGGACCGAGACGGATTGAAGAATAACTGTATTAGACAGAACATCCATATTGCACTATGTCTCTCCAAAGTGGGGGTTTGCTAACATCACAGATATTGGAAATCTCTTGAAAATGGGCAAAAAATATCTGGATTACTAGAGAAAATTCAAAGAAAAGAAAGTTAGAGTTTGGTTCTATTTCAAGGACCGCGAAGTATTGAGCCGTTTCTGCACCCGTGGAACGGCTTTGTCAAAACAGAGCAAAATCTACGAGAGAATAGCGAGAAAATATTCAGCCGCAACCTTGAGGACAATGGGTTTTTCTCCAAGCGTGGAGGGCACTATTGAGGAAGTCGTTGACGAGCCATTTGGCTTTTTGCTTAAAGACATAATCATGTGGCAGCAGGTGGAAGAAAACCCTCACGGTAAGACACTAGCTAAAGTAAAGTTAGACATAAAGAGAATGTTCATTCGATCTAGCGAAATTTCTCGTATTGACTTTCTTGAATAGCGAAACGACAATCAAGATAACTAGAACACATCAGTCTTGCGAACTGGACTAGCACAAGAAATCGGAGCGTTTCAACAAAAAGGTTCGAGTCTGAATGAATGAAGTCACTGTTTACCGTGATAGTTTTCCAAGCTTTCTCTGTTGATGCGCAAATTATAAAAGCAAGTTGTTCTGCAATTTCAATTTCGGGGCAAGCGGAGATGACCAGGCTCACATTCTACGGGGGAGTTAATGAAATTGGGGGAAACAAGATTTTGGTTCAAACGGAAGATGGTTCGGTCTTCTTGGATTTTGGTCGCAGACTGGGATACGCTCACAAATATTTTGCAGAATTCCTTCAAATACGATCAAAGAATGCTTTGAGGGACATGTTAAGGCTTCAGGTATTGCCAAGAATCGATGGTATTTACACGCCTTACTTATTGGATACAACTGTATTGTTCGAAAGACCGGAGGCAAGAGAAAAGGTTCCTGTGGATCAGGCTCCTGACTTTTGGAAAATGACCGGTATTTCTCCCTGTGACACTGAACGCCCAGCAGTGAACGCAGTTTTTGTATCGCACGCTCATTTTGACCATATTCAGGATGTCAGCTTCCTTGATCCAAGCATTCCAGTCTATTGTACAGAAAAAACCAAGATTTTAGCTAAAGCTATGACTGATGTTTCTATGTCTGGCGTTGACGACCAGTATTACAAATTAGCAAAAGACATCAGCATAAAAGAGAAAGAGTCTAACCATAAGACTCTTTGTCCGAGTGAATATGAATGCAAGGAAAATGCAGAAGAAGAAAAGCCAGTTATTGAAGACCCCAAAACAAAATTCATGTTCACCTATGAATATAGTCCGAAATATCGGACGTTCGTAACAGACTCTGAAGGGCAGATTAATGGCATCAGGTACAAGATGATTCCTGTTGGACACTCTGTACCAGGCGCATGCTCTATCCTGCTGACTCTTCCTGAAGGCAAGCGCGTTTTGTACACAGGAGATCTACGGTTCCACGGTGACAACGAGGTTTCTCTGGATGACTATGTCGGTGCCATAGGAGGCCCAGTTGAAGTTTTGATCACAGAAGGAACTCGAATAGATAGCGAAAAAGTTCTGACTGAAAAAGAAATCACTGAGAAAATAGGCTTAGATATTGAGCAAGCGAAGGGCTTGGTTCTTATCAACTTCGGCTGGAAGGACCTAACGCGCTTCAACAGCATCTACGAAGCAAGCAGAAGAAACGGCCGAACCTTAGTTATATGTCCAAAACTTGCCTATCTGCTATACGAGATGTACTGTAATTTTCCCGAAGAATACGCCGACCCCAGAACAATAGCTAACCTAAAGGTCTACCTAAAACGAGAAGGCGACATGTTGTATTCTAAAGTGGACTATGAAAACAAATACAAAATGGGTTACCTACACTTTCACGGAAGAAACTCGGCCAAATCAGACCGAAACATCGTCCGTATAGCTGAAAGATTAAACATCGGAGGCGACCCAGCCAACGATAGGAATCCATTACCAGCTTCGTGTGCCAACGAACCATATGATTACAGAGAGATTTACGACCTAGCCACGCACCATCTAGACAATGGTGTCAGAGCTTATCAGATACGAAGGAACCCACAGCAATACGTTCTCATGTTCACCTTTTGGGATGCCAACGAACTATTTGACCTTATCCCACTTGATACACAACTCGAAACAAAGTACATTTGCGCAACCACAGAACCTTTCTGCGAAGAAATGGAAATCGACGAATCCAAGATGATGAATTGGTTTGACTACTTCAAAGTCAGCTATGACTATGAATTTACAGACGAAGAAAAGAAGCAGAAAATGTTTGTCAGAAGTCACGTCTCTGGCCATGCCTCAGGAACCGAGCTTAAAGAGCTGATTGGAAAAATAAATCCAACAAAAATCATACCTATTCATACGACCAACCTAAAGCTATTCGAGAGTTTGTTTCCGGGCAGAGTCATTCTGCCTGAATATGCTCAACCAATCGAAATATAGTCTCCTTCTTAGCGCCTAGTACTATGGGCATTTATCTACAAATAACTGCCACGCCTCTTTGTTTTCTCGGGTGGCTCTTATTTCGTTCAAAAAATATCCAACCTTGTTTACGAAGTGATTTCTACCATCTTCACCGAGATGAAGAAAATAGGGTTGCGACTTGAGATGGCTTCTTATTCATTAACACTGCAGCCAAAGTGTTCGAAGGTTAACAAAGACGCGCTAACTGTTTCTTATCGTCGTATTTCCATAGCGCGCGTTAGGCTATCGTCTTTCCAACCAAACAAGAATCATTGCGCCAAGGACAACCGCCAAGATGATGGTTACGAAGGCAAAGGGGTCCTGATACCAGAATGGCCGGGTTGTGTCAGAGGCTTGAATGTTGGCCCTAGTGGTGTCTAACAAATAGAAAGGGTATGGTGTGAAGGATGTCGCGTCAAAGCATGGCTCTATCTGAGTTCTCTCCGTGTAATCATTCCATGTCCCGATTAGGACGATGTCGCATTGTCCCTTCTTTATCCATGCATTTGCTACGTTCCATCCATTCTGATATAGACCCTCTGAATAGTCGGGGTCATCCGTGGTATTTCTTCCCGCCCCTAATCTTGAATCATCATAGCGGGGCAAGATGCACGTTTCGCCCCCGTCCTCAGGGGATAAGAGAGGTTCTTTTTGGTCAGGTCTTTCGTTGTTTGGAAACCACCAATACCAATCTGCATAAGGCATAATCCCGATTATGCGGTTAGTGTACCGACTGTCCGAATGGATAGTATTTTGGTTTTCTTGGGGATTCGTCATGTTTTCCCCTTGCATCCATGTTAAGAGGGGTTTTCCGTCAAGCTTCATATAGATGGAAGGGTATGGGGCAACGAAATTTTGATAGATGTAGTCTTTAATAGCTGTGAAGTCATAGACCCCCGATTCGTTAATGGGTTCTACACTTATCGCTATCTGCATGTTGCAAGAGGGCAAAATGTCCTTCATAGTGTCGAAAACGATTTGGGCGTCGTTGTCGCTCTCATCCGACCACCCCCACCAGGAGACTAGAACGAAATCTATTCCCGCTTGATGCATCATGGCGAATTGAGCTTTGATGATTCTTGTGTCGTTTGAGAAATAGAACCCTAAGAGAGGCTGATCAATTACCCTCCACCATGTCGGGGGAAGTCCCGTATAGTTAGGTGGTGTCCCGTTAAAGTGTGAAGTGCCGCCGTATCCATCATACCATACATAATAGAAAGTCCCATATTTGACGTTTCGAGAATCGGCATGAGAGAGAGGGATTATTCCTAAAAACGGAATTGCCGTTAGCAGCAAAAAAAGCGACGAAGAAAGGAGAAATGAGAGAAACTTCATTCTATTCAATTCCCCAAAGATGTCAGCGCACGCATTCTTTGCTCAACTTCTACTGTATTTAAGAGTTGGGTGAGAATACGCTCCAACAAAAACGAGCGCGCGCGACGAGGACGTGTTCTTTTTCTTTCCAATCCTAACACGCGCGATAGCCTTGACTTATTGCCCCCAACACTGTGAGCAAGTACTTAAGTGCACGAACCTTATAATGCACACCCAGAGGCGAATACCGCGTGACATCTCATTACCTGAAGTGCACTGTGAACTGTTCCTTCGAGCAGGTCTTCCGAGAATTGGGAGCGGAATTTGGGGATATATACGCGAGAAAGTTTGGGAAGGCTGGAGAATCCCTTACAGGAGTCATCTTGGGAGAACACTATTTTTTCAGAGTTGAGAACGACGCAGCATTGTTGATCACCCTGGAAGAAGTCACGAGCACTGAGACGAGACTCGAGATTATCGCATGCGCTGCAGGGTCTGGGCTTCTGGGAATCTCCTACGGTGCCCACGACTCCTATGTTCACACGGTGGAAGATTTCCTTGCCAAATCAGGCTTCGCAGTACAGGTTGAACAGGAGACCAGTTATTTCAACCGAAACACCCCACTTGGTTAAGACACAGCAAAGTCTATCTGGGCAAAGGCTGCAATATTGTGGAGGAAGCTTCAATGCAATACGTTATGATCACACATTGGAAGGGTCACTGGGACAATCTGCCAGATCACGAAACACTCTACACCGACGCCATGCTAAGGGCCGGAATGAACAAGGGCAAGCTTGTGGAAAATGCCCAAACGATTTTCATCAAAGTAAATGAGAAAAACAAAAAGCCAGAGAGAGCTTGGGTTGGAAGTGTTTATGCACTCAAAGCTGAAACAGGGAAGATCCGCTTCAAGGTCAGAATCGAGAAGGAGATTCCCTGCCCGAAGAAGTATTGCGAATATACAGAGGGCTGGTATGCTGTCGAGGGTGAGATAGCTGAAGTTAATGTTGAAAAAGAGATATCAGGAGCAGTTCTCTATCCGCCTTTCTTCGACATCCTGAAAACAACCTCCGATTGGAAAGAGTTCGAGTTCTATACCTCTTGGCTGCTCAAGCTTTTGGGTATTCATGAATTCTTCAGGTTCGAGGAACAAAAGGGCAAGGCAGATGGGTTCTTTACATTCAGTAGCTTGGCGGTAATGTACGATTGCACTCTTCAAGATGACTTTGAAACAAGCAAAAGAGATCAAATAGCTAACTATTGCAGTCAATTGAAGAGCGGAAAGATCGAAATCGGAGTCAACACCGCTAATATCCATCAATACCAGAAGCAAGTGTGGATAATCACCCGAGGAAGAGCCAGACTGATGAAGAAGATTGATGAAGTGATCGTTAAGGAAATGCCTGTCGAAGAGATTATCAGTTTCTATAGGAAGCGAATTGAAGAAAACCTTAACGAAAATGATCTCCTAAACCTGTTCATGAAACCCCTGTTGGGTTGCATAGCTCACGATGCCGTCTAGACGCACGCATGAAGAGTTCGACAGAATTCTAGCTAAGAAACATGTTCTTCTTCCTAATGGACAATACGGGCGAGTTCACGAGTTCATGGACCGTGGCGTTGAAATATATGGTAAAAAGCACCGTGAATTTGACCCATACCACGGAAAAGGGACAAGGACAAAGGCAAAAGGGTTAGACAATGGCTTAATGGGATGTACAACGTTATTGACCAAGACCTAGCAACAGATTGGTTGCGTGCTGGTCTTGGGCATATTTGCCTTGATGAAGCTGAAAGTAAACTTCCAAAGAGATATTCTTGGGAAAAAGTATTTGATTCTGCCTATCGGTCTATGGCCCAAAGAAGATGGACCAAAGCACGCTTCATTCATAAGTGAACGAGTAACGCGCCGCGCCTTTATGTTATGTAGACGGCCCTTAACGCTTTAAATTACTGAGAAACACTAGAGAATTGAGGGATTTCGACGGATTCCATACCTTGGGAATTTTATTCTGAAGAAGAGATTCAAGAGATATTGATGGTACTGTTTGAACAAAGAGGATATGATCCATATAACATACACAAAATTGATAGAGCGGGGGAGGCGGGTGTTGACATTGAATGCACTAGAAAAGGTGAGACGGAGAAGCTGCTTATTGCCGTCAAGAAACGCCCCAGCAGCAAAGACATCGCACAACTGAATATGTTCGCCAATTATTCTCACGCAAAAATCTATGTCTACGCGCAACCGCCGACAACTCGCTTCAGAGCAGAAATGTCTAAGCTTCGCGACAAAGTGAGTTTCTGGGACTCCGACAAACTCTCCTCAGAAATCTTCAGCACAAATTCGAGACTGTACATATTTCTGGTTCTGGAGAACGGTTTCGTGCAGGGATTATTCCAAATAACACTAGATTTCTGCAGGATATACTTTGATTTGGAGAAACACAAGAGGCAAGCACGTGAGCCTGTCAAAGCAGATTTGGAAATGTTGAATTTGCTTTGGAATGCAAAGGATAGAAGCGCAAGTTTGAATAAGTCCTTCAGCAGCCTGCAGACTTTTTTTGAGCAGTCGGACCTTTCAGGAATTGACGAAAAAACCGAGAAGTCAATTACTCACGCCTACTTTGCATTGCTGAGCAAACTCTGTCAAAATTCACTTGTACCATTGAAGAAAGCCTTCTCTAAATTTATATTAAAATACCCAGGCAACTTCGAGAAGTTCTGCGTGCAGACGACGGATGGATCAAACTGGTTTTATTTTCTGCAAAACTTGCCTGACCTGACTCCTGGGTATGTCATTAAAACCATTGAGAAAGAACGTAAAGACTACGAGAAGACGAAAGACTTCCTTGAAAAAATAGGGACTAGACGCAAGAAGACAGAGGAAAAAGAGAATATTGGCGAGATACTGGCTGACGTTTCACGGAGACTTTCAGCAAATGCTTATTGGCTTGAAGACACGGTAGATGACCTCTTTAGCATCGGACTGCTGGGCGCTTGGGATTCAATGAGAAACAAATTCGCTAGGAACGAAGATCACATCGGCCTAGAAGACTAGCGAGTGGAGAAATCAAGATGAATGAGAAACAATTCAGAGACGAGCTTCATGAATTGCTCAAGAAGAGGATCCTTGGGTATAATGTAGTGAAAGGAGAAAACCTTCTTTACAAACTGATGATAGATTCTCACGGAAAACTCCAACCAGAGTCCAAAGCATTGACTGATCCGAAGAGAGGTCAGCTGGCCTTTCAAACAGACATACTAGTAAAAAATGACAAGGTCCCTTTAGTCGTTGTGGAGCTCAAAGTAGGCGGTTTTTCAACCCATGACGTGTTGACATATTCAACCAAAGCCATCAAACATAAGGAAGTGTATCCATACTTGAGATATGGCTTAGTTATCGGTGAAAAAAGGAAAATCGACAAACGCTTCTTCACTCACAACATGGGTTTTGACTTTGCTGTGGCAATAGGTAACACAAAAGATAACGGGGAAGAATTGGTTGAGATAATAAAAGAACAACTCAGAGCGTCAGAATGTATGCTAGAGATTTTGGGAGACAGAGAAATCAGGAAATTTGTGTCGAGTGTGGAAATAAGCTGAATGTGTCGTTGTTTCGCGGCGAGTGCTGCATACATCACTGCTCAAAGCCCGGGCCAAGCTCAGCAAAGACCACGTGTGGTCAATACCCATGCTCATGGCTCGCATCAACTACAATTCCGTTCTCGTATTGAACTTCTACCCCTAACGCTTTCTGAAAATCGGGCACATTATAAATACTCTTCAAACGAAGGCTCAGTCCTTAAGAAAAAAGGGGAGTTGCGGGGGATATCTCAATCGCTTAGCTATTAAAAGCACATCAGCATTACTCTAGTGAAGGCCGCGGAAACTTGATGAGGTTTGTCGACGCTCACGTTCATCTTTCAGACGAAGGATATGCCGGGTCAATTGATGAGGTCATTTCTGAGGCTGAACGATCAAACGTTGCGGCCTTAGTCTCAAATTCTGTGGATTTCAAAACCTGCTGCGACAACTTGAAACTAGCCGAAAAATACCCTGAAATCGTATATGTAGCCATGGGAATTCACCCGTGGAACGTGCAGGCCATAACGGAGGACGAGATCCAAAAAACGTTGAAGTTGATTGAAGAACAGAGACAGAATAGGGCACTGGTCGCAATCGGCGAAATCGGCCTGGACAACAAGTACAACAGCATAATGGAAACTCAAGTAAACGTTTTCAAAAGAATGCTGCAGACGGCTGAACGATTGGATTTGCCCGCGGTCATCCATTCGCGCGGCATGACAACAGAGATTCTCGATATGCTCCCGTCTTACAGCCTCAAGCGAGTCCTGCTACACTGGTTTAGCCACCCGATAGAGGCACTGTCCGAGGCTACACAGAGGGGATACTACATTACAGAGGGGCCGCCAACGGTCTATTCGAACGGCATTCGCGAAATCGTGAAAAACGTTCCGCTGACCAACCTCCTCACAGAAACGGATGGTCCCACAAGCTTCTTCAAGCCTCCGTTTAAAGGCAAGAAAACAACGCCTACATTCATACCATCGGTAGTCAAGGCCATCGCAGAAATCAAAGAACTCAACATAGAAGACGTCGCTGAACAGATAATACAGAATTTCGAAAGGTTCTTCAGAGTAAACTTAAATTAGGCTTGTCTCACTCATAGAGAGCACACTCTAACACGATTCGAACAGTTGAGAACTAGGATGGGTCCATTAGATGCTTGGAGGAACATAGTTGGGAAACGTGCGAACAGATCAGGTCAAGCGTACAGCTAGGGAGTTGGTGAGGCGCTTCCCTGACAAATTTTCAGATAATTTCGAGGAGAATAAACTGTTGGTCGGCAAGCTCGTGCAAGGTCCGTCGAGAAAGGTTAGGAATCAAATCGCAGGCTACATTGCGAGGTATCTTGCAGGACAGGAAGAAGAAGTCTTAGAGAAAGAAACGTCCGCAGAAGAGGGCGAAACCGAATGATGGACGGATACAGAAGGGGCTGGGCCCTCCGTTATCTGCGTGAGGCGAAAGCGGAACTTGAGGCTGCAAGAAAGATGCCCTACATGGCTCCAAGCCTGGTCTTAGAATCGATCAGAAAAGCGCGGAACGCGATCTACTACAGCTTAGGAGATCCAGCGTTTGTAGAGATCGTCGTGAGAGAAGCAGCCGAGAGAACACAGGCGATAGAAGACCCAGTTCTGAAATGCCTGGTTGAGGTTGAAGAAATTGTTCAACGTTTGGGGCAGATGCAAGAGGTAGACGGCGAAAAAGCCATGAAGCAGGCTGACAGCCTAGTGCAGCTTGCAACTGATATAGTTGAGACGTTGACGGAAGAAAAAATCGAGGGGTAGAAAGCCTAGCGTTTCTCTACGCCTTTGGCTATGCGTTCCAAGGCTTTCTTGATGTTCTCAACTGAGTTGGCAAACGACAAGCGCAAGTGGTCTTCACCATACTTTCCAAAACAGGTTCCCGCTAGAACGGCGACGCCCGCATTGTACAGCAGATGATCAGCAAGTTTCCGGCAGTCCATGCCTGTGCCTTTGATGTTTGGAAAAACGTAGAACGCACCATGAGGCTTCTTACATGTTATTCCCTTTATGCCGTTCAAGCCTGAGACTACCACTTCTCTCCGCTTCTTGAATTCAGCAACCATCTTCTCCGGTTCGATCTGCGGTCCCTTCAATGCCTCCATGCCGGCCATCTGCGTGAAACTGCACGTGCAGGAGTTCGAGTTAGTCATCAACTGTGCGACCTTCTGTGCTATGTCTTTGCGCATGACGCCGTAGCCGAGTCTCCAACCCGTCATGGCATAGGTCTTCGAGAAACCATCAAGCAAGATCGTCTTGTCCTTCATTCCCGGCAGCGAAGCGATACTTTCATGCTTTCCCTCATAGATTATTCTACTGTAGATCTCGTCTGCGAGCACGAAGACATCGTCTCGGTCAGCTATGCAGTCGGCGATTACTTTCAAGTCTTCTTTGGTCACGACTCCTCCCGTCGGGTTCTCCGGATAGTTCAAAATTATCAGCTTAGTCTTCTTCGTTACATGCTTCTTGACGAATTCTGGCTCAAGCCTGAAATCGTTCTCCTCGGGCAATGGGATGGGCACTGGTTTAGCATCGACAAAGTTTATCATCGACTCGTAGATTGGGAACCCCGGGTTTGGATAGAGAACCTCGTCTCCAGGGTTCACTAAAGCGAGTATGCTGAAGAACATGATGGGCTTGGCGCCAGGAGTCACGACGACTTCGTCCGCTTCGGCTTTTATGCCTCTCGTCTTAGAAACGTACTGGGCGATTGCTTCTCGGAAGTCAGGAAGGCCTGCTGATGGACCATAGTGCGTGTACCCAGCGTTGATGGCCTTTACGGCTGCGTCTTTTATGTTCCTGGGCGTGTCAAAGTCAGGTTCACCGATTTCCAAGTGGACGATTTCTTTCCCTTGCTTCTCCAGAGCCTTTGCCTTTGCAAGCACTTCAAAAGCAGTTTCTGTTCCCAACGTTTCCATTCTCTTCGCAAAGATGGAACTCACTTAAATCACCTTGACTGAAAGGAAAAATAAGGTAAAAGACAGGATGTATTTAACTATTACAGCCTTGCCTTTTCGGAATGGATGTTCAAACCAGTTTTGGCGAAGGCTTCACTTTAAGTTTTCTAAACTGGAGACTTCTCCCGTATTCCCGACTGACATAGATATCTCCAAGAATGACGTGGTCAAACTGACTTAAAAAGAACGATAGAAGAAAGCTCTACTGGCGTTGCTCTCTTTTCTTCATTTCAGACAGAAAGAAGTGACGTCATTTGGTCGTGTCTTTTAAGGTTTTCTTCATGCACAGCCAGTAGGGCCGTATCCGTGGTAGGATTTCCGTTTCGGGGTATTCTTCGCATTCAACAAACCCAAAAGAACGGTAGAGGTTGTGTGCGGCAGTCATGAATTTTGCAGTGTCGAGATAGACTGAATGGTATCCGAATTCCTTCGCTTTTTGCAGTAGCTGTTGCAGTAGGGCTTTACCAATGCCTTTTCCTCGGTATGCAGGTCGAATATACATTCGCTTTATGGCACCTGTCTTTTCCCTTATTTGGTCGAGTGCACCCATACCGATTATAGTTCCGTCGAATTCAACCAGATAAAAGAGACCTCGTGATGATACCTCGGAAATGAGTCTGTCAAAATCGTTTGCTACGTATTCACGGAAGGAAGAAAATCCTCTAACGGCGAGAAAGTCGATTTTGCCACGCTCCCTAATTTCCTTTGCCATCCATTCGTGATATTCCGCCATCAAATCGAATACTTGAGACCTATGAACCTGCAAGTCAACTGGCAGAAAGTGGAGCTTTTCAGCCATTCTCGGCACCATTCATTGAGATATTCCTACGTCAGTTCAGCTATAGCTTTTCCGCAAAACCGAAAACTGGCCTAAAAGAATATGTCGAAAGTGTAGAACAGAAAAACGCTTTAAGTAGAAAGGACAATTGGCTGTTATGCCAAGAATTGATGCTGTTGAGGAAGCCGTCATAGATAGCCCGCCTATGGTAGTCTACAAGGCTATTTTGAGCGAGTATGCAGGGGTCACACATTGGTGGATGCCTCATTTTGAATCGAAGCCAAGAGGGAAGCCAATCATCCGTGAAGGTGCAATTGTTGACATAACTGTTCATCAAAAAGGAGTAACCACCAAGTTTTCTGCCAAGATGACAAAGATTGTGGAAGGCGAGTCGATAGAAATGGAGTATGCAGGTGACTTTATAGGAACTGGGAAATGGACATTTCAGCCCACAGATGGAAAGACGAAAGTGCAAAAAAAAGTTAATGAGAAAGTCACGAAACTATCTATTGTTATTCTCTCTCCATTCGTGAACTTGCGAAAAGCAAATTCAGACCTTATGCAAAAAGGATTCAAAGCATTAAACAGTTACCTGAGCAAGAAGTAGCTTCGGTTCAACTATGACTTTTCCGCAAAACCACAAACTGGCTTTCTTCAAGCGACTTTTGTCAATATTTTGGGTTCTTTCCATTCTTCTCTGATGATACTGTACAGACAATCGTCACACCATTTTCCTCGATTGAAACCACTCTTTCGAATTATCCCTTCTTTCGTGAACCCAGCCTTTTCAAGAACCCTCTGAGAAACGATATTACTCACATCAGGCATAGCCTGAACACGCATCAGTTCTCTTGAAAGGAACAAATAGTCAACCATAATCATTATAGCCTCAGTACCGTAGCCTTTTCCTCTTTCACTTTGAACGAGATAATAGTATATTTCTAAGAGTTTTCCGAACATAAAGTGACCTATCTCCCCGATTTTCGTACCATCTTTTTTCTCTATGAAGAACCATTTGGTATCAGCGGTGAGGTTGTCGTATCTCTTCTCCCATTCTGTTTTGGACAACTGCCGAAGAGGACAGTATAATTCGCCATAATATTCAGAATTGCTATTCCAATCTATCAACAACGGCAAATCCTCTCTTTCCACGATTCTCAGATTCACGGTCTTGCCTTCAAGCAATCCGAACACCAAGCCAATAGTCAAGTCGGTTCAGCTATAACTTTTCCGCAAAACCAAAAACTTCCGTAAAAATTAGGAAAGTTTCGACTTGTATCTGAAGGGCGTAGTATTAATGATGGGACACTTGTCTAAACAAAACTTAAATTTGGTTTCCTGCATGCTATCTATGCTTACCGAGGGCGTTTGACTTTGAAGATAGTAGTTTCTGGAATACTCTTTGTATTGTTTTTGGTCAGCGTGTTCACAGGGGCTTTTAACGTTCAATCAGCCAAGGTGAATGCTAGTTCACGCGGAGAGTCCGTGCAAGTAGCGGGTACTGATTGGTGGCCCATGTTTCACCACGACCCAAGCCACACGGGGACTTCAACTTCAACAGGACCAACCACAAACAACACCCTATGGAATTATACAACGGGCGGCTGGGTGCTAGGTTGTGCTGTGTCTGATGGTTTTGTCTATGCGGGATCTCATGATTTTAAGATCTACTGCTTGAAAGCTGCCACGGGAGCGCTGGTTTGGAACTACACGACAGGTGACATTGTGTGGTCCTGTCCCGCTGTTGTTGGTGGTTTTGTCTATGTGGGATCTAATGATAGGAAGGTCTACTGCCTGAACGCTACAACAGGAGCGCTCGTCTGGAACTACACGACAGGTGACGCGGTGGAATCTGAAGTTGCTGTTGTTGATGGTCTAGTCTATGTGGGATCTCTTGATAAGGCGGTTTACTGTTTGAACGCTACTACAGGAACGCTGGTTTGG
>Ga0187882_1001116_pt1 | contig 28080 bp, 27 predicted proteins | sample June2016WEW_19_1_3_FD_132991 | JGI IMG/M metagenome (GOLD analysis project Ga0187882, IMG submission 132991) | Peatland microbial communities from SPRUCE experiment site at the Marcell Experimental Forest, Minnesota, USA - June2016WEW_19_150 | ecosystem: Environmental > Terrestrial > Soil >... | reverse complement strand
TGGAGTGGCAGCGGAGGAGGCTTCGGCTGCCGTGGAGACGGCAGAGGATAGGGCCGGCGCCATGGGTAAGCATGACGAAGGGGAAGACATTCCGGTCATCAGGTACAGTTTGACGACAAGGCAACTGAGGGCGGACGTCGTGTCGGAAGAGCAGACGATACTGGTTCAGCGCACCATCAGATCGGGACAGCAGGTCTTTTATCCCGGCAATGTGGTGATCCTGGGGGATGTCAATCCCGGGGGCGAGGTTGTGGCCGGCGGCAATATCATCGTGATGGGTGTCTTTCGGGGGGTGGCTCACGCCGGGGCGATGGGCGACAAACAGGCGATAGTGGCCGCTCTGAGGCTAGAGCCTTCACAACTGCGCATTGCCGGCTATATCACCCGCGCCCCTGAGGGAGACTTTTCGACCCTGAAGCAGCCGGAAATCGCCCGGGTGCAGGACGGGGTCGTCATCATCGAGCAGTACCAGCCCGGTTTTGACCGGCACTAAAGGGACGAGGCAAAGGGGGAGCTTTTATGGGAGAAGTATTGGTGGTTACTTCCGGGAAGGGAGGCGTGGGCAAGACAACAACGACCGCGAATCTCGGCACTGCCCTGGCCATGATGGGGTTCCGGGTCATCCTGCTGGACACCGACATCGGGCTGCGGAACCTGGACGTGGTAATGGGCCTGGAGAACCGGATCGTCTATGACCTGGTTGATGTAACCAGCGGGCGGTGCCGCCTGAAGCAGGCCCTGATCAGGGATCGCCGCTTCGAGAGCCTGTCGCTCTTGCCTGCCGCCCAGACCAAGGATAAGACCGCTGTCAGCCCGGAGCAGATGAAGACGCTGTGCGAAGAGTTGAGGCAGGATGCTGATTACGTGCTGGTGGATTGCCCCGCCGGGATCGAGCAGGGATTCAAGAACGCCATCGCCGGCGCCAACCAGGCCCTGATTGTCACGACGCCCGAGGTCGCTGCAGTCAGGGATGCAGACCGGATCATCGGCCTGCTCCAGGCAGACACGGAGATGCGCCACCCGAAACTGATCCTCAACCGCTACCGCCCGCAGATGGTGAAGCGCGGGGACATGCTGGACGTGGAAGACGTGAACGAACACCTGGCTATCGAACTGCTGGGGATTGTACCCGAGGACGAGTCGATCATCATCTCCACCAACAAGGGAGAGCCGGCAGTGCTCAACGTCAACTCCAGGGCGGGGGAGGCCTATCGCAACATCTCGCGGCGGATCATGGGCGAGGAGGTGCCCTTCATGGACATCGAGGGCAACGGAACTTTCATGAACCGTATCAGGCGCCTGTTGGGACTTCGTACCGGTTGAGCGGGGTGAGGAGATGCTAGATCTGCTGCAGCGCATACTTGGCAAGGAAGCCGGCAGGGCCAGTAAGAATATCGCCACGGAGAGACTCCGCCTCGTTCTGATGCACGACCGCATCGATCTCACGCCGCAGATGATGGACTCCTTGCGCAGCGATATCCTGAAGGTGATCACCGATTACCTGGAGATAGACGAGACCAACATGGAGATCTCTCTCCGCCGGGACAAGGGCAGTATAGCACTGGTGGCCAGTATTCCGGTCATCAAGATGAAACGCCTGCCCACCTGCGTGTAACAGAGGCCGGATGGTTTCCAACTTATCCACTTCTACCAGCGGATAGCGATAGACCGGGGGATGTCCTTGCTTTATAATGAGACCAGGTTCCTTGAGAGGGGAAACTGGTTGCATGCTCAGTCGTCGTCTGAAGAGCCTCGATCTTAATTTTCTGCTGGTAATTGGAATCGTCTTGGGGCTGAACCTGCTTGTCCTGAGCAGCGCTACTGCCAACATGAATGCGGACCCGCTACATTACGTCAAGAGGCAGGCCCTGTGGATCTTGCTGGGCCTAATCGCGGCCGGTGTCGTCACCTTTGCCTTCGATTATTCCAAGCTGCACCGTTGGCGCCACGCCATCTACGCGGTCATGGTGGTCATGCTGCTGGCGGTACGGTTATTGGGACATAGAGCTAACGGGGCGACACGCTCTATCTCCTTCTTGGGTTTTGATCTGCAGTCCTCCGAGTTCGCCAAGATCATGATTATCGTCTGCTTCGCCTCCTACCTGTCCAAGCGGCAGGGAGAGTTGCAGCGTTTGAGGGACCTGGCGCCCTGCTTCTTGTATTTCGTGGTGCCCTTCCTGCTGGTGTTCATCCAGCCGGACCTGGGGACATCCCTCGTCTTTGTCGTCATCTTCTTCGGCATGCTGTACCTGGCCGGGGCACGCCCCTCCCTGCTGCTCAAACTGTTAGGGGGCGGCCTGGCGGTGATTGCCCTGGCTTTGGCCCTGCACTTCTCCCCCCTGCATGTGCCCCTTCCCTTGCAGGATTACCAGTTGTCCCGCCTGGTGGTGTTCATCAATCCCTATTCGGACCCGCAGGGGGATGGCTATCACATCATCCAGTCCCTGGTGGCCGTCGGTTCCGGCGGCCTGTGGGGCAAGGGGCTGTACCACGGGTCCCAGGTGCAGTTGAACTTCCTGCCCGAGCACCACACCGACTTCATCTTCTCGGTGATCGGCGAGGAGCTCGGTTTCCTGGGGGCTGGTATCCTGCTGGTGCTCTACTACAACCTGATCGCCAGGGCGCAGGCCATGGCCTTCCAATCCCGGGATACTTTTGGAAGGCTGATGATCGGTGGCATCATCTTCATGTGGCTGTTTCATATCTTGGAGAATATCGGCATGACCATCGGGATCATGCCGGTCACCGGCATCCCGCTGCCCTTCATGAGCTACGGGGGCAGTTCCATGTTGACCAACATGATCGCCGTGGGATTGATCCTGAATGTCTGCATGCGGAAAGAACTGTTGTTGTTCTGACGTGCCATTTTGGAAGTCAGAGACAAGAGGCGGGGCTTCCGATTCCAGCAGGCTGGAAAATCGACTTCTGACCTCCGGCATCTGAATTCTGACTCCAAGAGGGTAGACAAAGTGGCCTACTCTATTTTTTTTGTAAATTTTTCCTCATATTTTAGAAGGTGAAGCCATATATAAGATTAGGTTCAACGAGTTCTTGGCTTCAGTGGGGGTTTGCTTCCCCCGCTTCAGAAGCGGGGGCATTAGAGCGGGTAGTCATCTGTTAAATGCTGGGGAGTGGTACCGATGATGAGAGGGGAAGCGGTGGCAAAGCGCTACCTGGTCCTGATGCGCAGGGCCAGAGACCTTGTTTTCCGGCTGCTGGCAGCCCTGGCCATCTTCGTGCTGGCCTGGGCACTGTCCCTGGCGGGGGGAACGGTGGGACGGTTGGCCCGGAACGGGGTTGACTACTTGTTGCACACCAACTATGATGTTCGGAGTTTTAATATTTCTCCGGTGCTCGACCAGGTGAACTCCCTGCTGGGCATCAAGAGGGGTCTGGACGTGAAGGTGGACAAGCCGATCCCTCAGGGGAACGAAGCCGCTCAGCAGCCGGGGCTTCCAGCCAACGGCAAGCTGGCCAGGGGCTTTGGCTGGCAGAAGGGCAGCGACGGCTGGCCGCGCTTCTCGGACGGAGTGGAGTTGGAGGTCGATAAGGGCGCTCAGGTGCGGGCGGTGTTGCCCGGGACGGTGAGCCGGGTGTTCAATGACCCGAACCTGGGCACGGTGGTGGTGGTCGACCACAGCGACCAACTGGCCACCCTGTACGGCCGGCTGGACGCCGTGGGGGTGCAGTCAGGGCAGCAGGTGGACCAGGGGCAGGCGCTGGGCACAGTAGCCGGCGCCTTCCTGCACTTCGAGATGCGTGATGGCGACCAGTTGGTCGACCCGGTGCAGCACCTGCAACAGAACGGGACCTGAGGCAGATCGGTATGATTTTGTGAAATAGCGCTGAGAGAGCGATTCTCAGCGTTATTTTCGCGTTATCGATTTTTCCTGAGATCATAATTCACGAGGTTTTATAGATTCGCTGCGCCCCGGAGGTGATATGTTTCCGCCGGTAATGGTAAAATAGGAAGGCGGGAAAAAATTGACTGCGGCGCAGCGGCGCTGTGATGGAGCATTTTGAGGGAGCATATCGATGGAGCAGCATGATCTGGATGAATTGCTGTCACACCTGGAAAAACCGGCCCGCTACCTGGGCAGCGAGTGGAACGCCGTGCACAAGGACTGGGAGCAGACGGCGGTGAGGATGGCCTTCGCCTTCCCCGATCTGTACGAGGTGGGGATGTCCCACCTCGGTCTGCAGATCCTCTACGGACTGGTCAACGCCCATCCGGACTACCTGATGGAGCGGGTCTTCGCCCCGGCTCCAGACCTGGAGGCGGAGCTCAGGCGAGGCAGCCTGCCGCTGTTCAGCCTGGAGTCCCACCGCCCACTCAGGGATTTCGACCTGCTGGGGTTCACGCTGCAGTACGAGCTGACCTTTACCAACATCCTGAACATGATCGACCTGGCCGGAATCCCGCTCATGAGCTGCGAGCGCAGCGATGCCGACCCCCTGGTGATCGCCGGCGGCCCCGTGGCCGCCAACCCGGAGCCGCTGGCGCCCTTCATCGACGCCTTCGTGATCGGTGAGGGGGAGGAGGTCCTGCCGGAAGTGCTGTCAGTGATCAGGCAGGCCAAGGAGAGCGCGGGTGCCCCGGGTGCCGGGTGCCCCTTGGGCGCGGCGCGGGCGCGGTGGTCGCGCCAGCGTTTGCTGGAGAAACTGGCCGGGATCCCCGGTGTCTACATCCCTTCATTCTACAGCGTAGAATATAATAAGGAGGGGAGAGCGCAGGGCTTTACCGCCCTGCGTCCCGAGTTGCAGAGTTGTGTGCGGCGGCGCCTGGCGCCGGACCTGAACGATGTCTTCTTCCCTACGGCGCCTGTGGTACCCCTGGTGGAGGCGGTCCACGAGCGGGGGATGCTGGAGGTCTTTCGGGGCTGTACCCGGGGCTGCCGGTTCTGCCAGGCAGGGATGATCTACCGCCCGGTGCGGGAGCGTGACCCCCGGACTCTGCTGCAGCAGGCCCGGGAGATCATCGATAAGACCGGTTACGAGGAGATATCGCTTGTTTCTTTGAGCAGCCTGGATTATAGTGATCTGGACGGTTTGCTGCCGCCTTTGAGAGATCGGTGCACCCTCTCCCGGACGGGCATTTCCCTGCCGTCCCTGCGGGTTGATTCCTTTAGCGTGGAGATTGCCCAGAAACTGCCCGGGGGCCGGCGGACGAGCCTGACCCTGGCGCCGGAGGCGGGTACCCAGCGCCTGCGGGATGTGATCAACAAGGGGGTTACAGAGGGCGATCTCCTGGATGCGGTAGCAGCCGCGGCGACAGCCGGGTGGTCGGCGATCAAGCTCTATTTCATGGTCGGGCTGCCCACCGAGACGCAGGCCGACCTGGAGGGGATCGGCGACCTGGTGCGGAAGGTGCGTCATGCGGGGCGTAGCGCCCGGAGCGGAAAAAAGCTGCGCCTCTCGGTCAGCGCCTCCTCCTTCGTGCCCAAGGCACATACGCCCTTCCAGTGGGAGGGGCAACTGCCCAGAACGCTACTGGCGGAGCGGCATGCCTTCCTGCGGGATCTGGTCAAAGGTTGTGGCGCCGATTACCACTGGCACGACATCAAGACGAGTTTTCTGGAGGCGGCGCTGGCCCGTGGCGACCGCCGCTTGGCTGAGGTGTTGTTCGAGGCATGGCGCCGGGGCTGCCGGTTTGACGGCTGGACGGAGCACTTTAACTTTGACCTGTGGCAGGACAGCTTCCGGGCGGCCGGGTTGGATCCGGAGTTCTATGCCGGGCGCCGCTTGTCATACGACGAGGCCCTACCCTGGGATATGATCGACGTCGGCATCAACCGGGAGTTCCTGGTCCGGGAGCACCGGCGGGCCCTGGCCGGAGAGGCCACCGCCGACTGCCGCCTGGCCTCCTGCGAGGGGTGCGGGGTATGCCTCTCCTTCGGGGTGAAGCCACAGTTGGTCAAGGCGGCGTCTCCTCGAAGTTAGAGCGGGTGCCGCGCCGGGCGCCCTCTGGGCGCGGCACCCGGCGGGCGCGGTTCGAAAGGGAAAGGGCTGCCTCTGACTTCAGAGATTAAAGGGAGAGCAATGCCAAGATACAGGATTGAGTATTCAAAAACCGGTGGGGCCAGGTGGCTGTCGCACCTGGAGTTGATCCGAACCTTTATCCGGGCGCTGCGCCGGTCCGGGCTGCCTCTGGCCTTTAGCCAGGGGTTCAACCCTCACCCCAAGCTTTCCTACGGCCCCTCCCTGGGCGTGGGCGTGGCCGGGCTGCGGGAATACCTGGACATGGATCTGGCCACCGATGTACCTCTGTCCGAGGGCCTGGCTTCTCTCAGACAGCAGTTTCCTCCCGGCGTGGAGACCAGGTGCCTGATTGAGGTAGCGCCGGCAGCGTCCGGTATCGGCAAGGCGGTCAACTGCGGCTGGTACCGGCTGGCCCTGCCGCCGGAGCAGCCTGCCGACGCCTGGCAGCAAGCTATCGACCGTCTGATCGGTGGTTCCCATCCTCTCTGCTACAAGCGCCCCAAGGATGGCAAGCTGTTTGATGTCAGGCCTGCCCTGGCGGCCTGCCGGTTAACGGAGGCCGGAGACAAGAAGTCAGAGGCGCTCGACCTGCTGGTGGATCTCGGTAATGCGGCCGTACCCCTGCGTGGCATTGTGGAAACGCTGCTGCCGCTAACCGAAGTTGCTGGCTGCTACGAACCGGCCCGGGTCACCCGGATGGCGCTGCTGCACCATAACGGCGGATTGGTCAATCCCCTTGGCGAGCGGAAGCAGCTCTGGGAGGCTTGAATATTGAAAATATTGAGATAGGAAGATAAGCCATGCTAAAAGAGATTTTGATTCAGGTGACCAAGGAAGAGACGAAGGTGGCGGTACTGGAAAAGCGGCGCCTGGTGGAGGTCTACCTGGAGCGCTCGTTCCAACTGCGCTTGGCCGGGAATATCTACAAGGGACGGATCGAGAACGTCCTGCCGGGTATGCAGGCGGCCTTCGTGAACATTGGCCTGGAGCGCAACGCCTTTCTATACGTTGAAGATGTGCATACGGCACCTGGCAGGCGCGAGAACCTCCCGATCCAGAACATGCTCCGTGAGGGGGAGGAGATCCTGGTCCAGGTGGTCAAGGAGCCCTTCGGCACCAAGGGGGCCCGGGTGACAACCCAACTCACCCTGCCGGGCCGGTACTTGGTGCTGCTGCCGGATCTGGCCTGCATCGGCGTCTCCCGCCGCATCACCCAGGAACGTGAGCGTGAGCGCCTGAAAAACCTGGCCGAAGAGGTGCGCATTCACGGCAGTGGACTGATCGTGCGCACAGTGGCCGAGGGAGTCAGCCGGGATGAACTGGCGGAGGATGTGGCTACCCTCTATGAGCTATGGAAACGGACCAAGGAGAAATCAGCCCGGTACTCCGCACCGGCCCTGCTGTACCAGGACCTGGAGTTGGTCTCCTGGGTGTTGCGGGACCTGGTGGGGGAAGAGATCGACCGCCTGGTGGTCAACGACCCGGAGACCTACGAAAGGATCCTGGAACTGCTTGGTTCCGACGCCCACAGCTTTGGCCGGAAGGTCCAGTTGGTGGAGTCCGACCTCTGGGAGGATTACGGGATCGACCAGGAAGTGGCCCGGGCGCTACGGCCCAAGGTCTGGCTGCGCAGCGGGGGCTACCTGGTGATCGACGAGACCGAGGCCCTGACGGTGATCGACGTCAACACCGGGAAATACACGGGGAGCAAGAACTTCGCCGACACCGTGTTTCGCACCAACCTGGAGGCGATCCCGGAGATCGTCCGCCAGGTGCGGCTGCGGAACCTGGGTGGCATCATTATCGTCGATTTCATCGACATGGAAGTCCTGGAGCACCGGGCTGAGGTCCTCAGGCGACTGGACGAGGATCTGAAACGGGACAAGACCAGGACCTATGTCCTCGGTTTGACTCACCTCGGTCTGGTGGAGATGACGCGCAAAAAGGTGCGCCCCAGCCTGAGCAGCCTGTTGGAAAGGTTGTGTCCCTACTGCGAGGGTAAGGGACGGGTGCTGTCGGAAGAGACTGTGGGCCTGAAAACCTGTCAGGATCTGCGTGAGTTCGCCAGAAATAATGCTGCCCCGGCAGTCATGGTGGAAGTCAACCCCGGCGTGGCCGCCTTCCTCATCGGCGGCGGGGGCAGCCACCTCCGGTCCCTGGAGCAGGAGATCGGGAAGCAGATCGTCGTCAAGGGGAGCGAGGCCGCGCATCTGGAGGATGTGCAGATGCGCCCTCTTTACAGCCAGGAGGAGATCGCCAACCTGTCAGCCCCGGTGCATCCGGGCCAGATCCTGAAGGTGAAGATCGAAGAGGCCCACAGCTCGCACCCGGCCAACGGCATCGGCCGTGTCCAGGGCTTTGTGATCGATGTGGAGGATGGCGGGATCCAGGTGGGTAAGCCGGCATACGTGGAGATCACCAAAGTCTTCCGTACCTACGCCAAGGCCCGTATCATCAGCCTGCCCGATGCAGATTGAACTTGAGCCACGATATATGGCGGTACTATTTCCCCGATGGCTAACCGCCACTAAGTCTCCGTGGGAGACAAGTGGCGCTAAGCCCCTGGATCGGGTCAACTAAACTTCAGTTGGGGCTAAAGCCCCACCTGCAGTAAGTTTCCCCGATAAGCTTCAGTGGGGGAAGGCAAGCCCCCACCTGAAGCTAAGAACTCGTTGACAAATAGGGGTTCCTCTGTTTTGGCTGGAACCCCAAACTTGACAGCAATTGCTGACGATGCTAGAATTGCCAGTGTAGCTTAGCTACAGGAAGATGCGCGCGGGGCGGGTTTTCAAGCGCACTAAAAGCCACCCAGCCTTGGCGGAAGGGGGAAAAGGTTTGTTCGCGGTCTTGGAAACAGGGGGCAAGCAGCACAAAGTACAACCGGGCAGTGTTTTGAGAGTGGAAAAGCTGGAGGCGGCCAAGGGCGATCAGGTAACACTTGACCGTATCCTGGCCGTAGGCGACGATGCCCGGACGGTCATCGGCACTCCCTATATCGGGGGAGCCCAAGTCGCAGCCCAGGTGCTTCAGCAGGGCAAGGCCAAGAAGATCATCGTCTTCAAGTACAAGGCGAAGAAGAACTACCGGCGCAAGAACGGCCACCGCCAATTCTTCACGGAGATCATGGTGAAAGCGATCACCTGCCCCGGCATCAGCGCCGGGCAGGCGGATAACAGCGCAGGCGCCGGGGCGGTGCCCGCGGGAGAGCCGGAAGATATAGCGGGAGCAGTAGAATAACAAAGAATCTCGAATCTCGAACCTCGATGAGGGAGGTGGCATCATGGCTCATAAAAAGGGAGTCGGCAGTTCCAGGAACGGGCGTGACAGTGAAAGCAAGCGGCTGGGCGTCAAGAGGTACGGCGGGCAGTTTGTGAACGCCGGCAGCATTATCGTACGCCAGCGGGGAACCCCCATCCACCCCGGCTGGAATGTCGGGCGGGGACGGGACGATACCCTGTTCGCCCTGGCAGATGGCTACGTGCGGTTTGAGACCAAGGGCAAGGACCGCAAAGAGGTCAGCATCACCCCGGAAGCGGCGCAAGCATAGTAGGATCAATCCGGCAGCATGGCTTCCCCCAATTCCGGGGGAAGCCTTTTCTTAAGGTGGTGTTGAGGCATGTTCTACGATTATGTAAAGATCTTTGTGAAAGCAGGCGATGGCGGCAACGGGTCGGCCTCCTTCCGGCGCGAGAAATTCATTCCCAACGGCGGACCCGACGGCGGCGACGGCGGCCGGGGTGGCAACGTGGTGCTGATGGTCGATCCCAATTTGAGCACCCTGGTCGATTACCACTACCAGAAGCACTACCGGGCCGAGCGGGGCGAGCACGGACGCGGCAAGAACCAGCATGGAAAAAACGGGGAAGACTTGCTGCTGCGGGTCCCTCCGGGCACGGTGGTCAGGGAGGAAGACGGCGGTACCCTGGCCGACCTGACCAGGCCCGGTCAACAGGTGGTGGCGGCCAGGGGCGGCCGCGGCGGCCGCGGCAACACCCATTTCACCACCCCCAAGGAGCAGGCGCCCCACTTTGCAGAGCAGGGAGACCCCAGGGAGGAGCGTACCCTGGAGCTGGAATTGAAGCTGTTGGCGGACGCGGGGCTGGTCGGGTTCCCCAACGCCGGCAAATCGAGCTTGTTGCGCCGCATTTCTGCGGCCCGGCCGAAGGTCGCCTCCTATCCCTTCACCACTCTGGAGCCCAATCTGGGCATGGTACGCATCGGCGAGGACCGCAGCTTCGTGGTGGCCGACCTGCCTGGCCTGGTGGAGGGCGCCCACACCGGAACCGGCCTCGGACACCGTTTCCTGCGGCACACGGAGCGTACCAGGGTGCTGGTGCACGTGGTGGACACGGCTGGCACCGAGGGCCGCGATCCCCGGGAGGATGTCCGGGTGATCAACCAGGAACTGCGGGTCTACAACCCGGAGTTGGCCGGGCGGCCGCAAGTGATCGCCGCCAACAAGATCGACCTGCCCCAGGCCCGCGAGAATCTCCCGCTGTTGCGCCAGGGTTTTCCGGATGTGCAGGTCTACCCGATTTCCGCCGCCACCGGCGAGGGGGTAGACCAACTGCTGCTTGGTATCAGCCGCCTGTTGGATGAGCATCGACCCGGGTGCCCTCTGGGCGCGCAGCAAGCTCAGGAGGACCAGGACGTGTTGGTGATCAGGGCCGAGCCCGAGCCGACGCCCTCTGGGCGCGGTTTCACCGTCGTCAAGACCGATGGCGCCTGGCAGGTCTCCGGCAAGGGAGTGGAGCGCCTGGTGGCCCGGTTCGACCCCACCAACCCCGCCGCCCTGCGCTACCTGCAGCATACCCTGAAGCGCATCGGCCTGGATAAAGTTTTGCAATCGAAAGGAATCAGGCAGGGTGATATCGTAAAGATCAGGGAGTTCGAGTTCGAGTGGACAGACTAATCGAGGTTCGAGGTTTGAGCGCGCCGCGTCTGCCGGACCCGGCACCGCCGCTTGCGGGCGCAAGTGTTCTGACAACAAAAAAAATGAGAGAAGGACATTGCGTCTTATATCCCCCTAGCTGAAGCCAGGGGCATTACGGCACTTTGTGGTAAGGTGATTGAGATGAAGCAGGAACCGGTTAACAACCGCGTCGCCTTGTCCCAGGCCCGCCGGGTGGTGGTGAAGCTGGGGACGAGGCTTCTCTGCGGCGCCAGGGGGCAGTTCAACCAGAGCCGGATGGAAAGTCTGGTCGCAGACATGGCCTGGTTGCAGCAGGAGCGGCAGTTGGTACTGGTGAGTTCCGGGGCGATCGGGGCCGGCGTCGGGCGGTTGGGGCTGGCCAAAAGGCCGCGTACCATTCCGGAGAAGCAGGCGGCGGCAGCCGTCGGCCAGTGTGTCCTGATGCAGCAATATGAGCGCCTGTTCTCGCCCCGTGGCCTGATCGTGGCCCAGGTGCTGCTGACCAGGTACGATATCATGGACCGGGAGCGCTACCTGAACGCCCGCTACACTTTCGAGGCCTTACTCAGCCAGGGCGTGGTCCCGGTGGTCAACGAAAACGATACGGTGGCCGTGGAAGAGATCCGGTTTGGAGACAACGATACCCTGGCCGCCCACGTGGCCTGCCTGGTGGACTCCGACCTGGTGATCCTGCTGACCGACCAGGACGGCTTTTACAATCAGATCCCCAGTTCCGGCAGGGCCGGGGAGTTGATCCCGGAAATTGCCGAGATCACTCCAGAGATCGAGGCCCTGGCAGGAGGCCGGGGCTCGGCCCTAGCTACCGGCGGCATGGAGACCAAGCTTCAGGCAGCCCGGATTACCATGACGGCTGGGATTCCCCTGGTGATCGCCAGCGGTCTGAAAGCGGGTACCGTCCAGCGGGTGGTGAACGGGGAGGCGGTGGGCACTCTGTTTATGCCGGGCGTTGGCAGGATGCAGTCGCGCAAGCACTGGATCGCCTTCAGTTCTCCGGTCCAGGGATGGATCTACGTCGACCAGGGCGCCGCCGGCGCTATCTTGAATAAGGGAAAGAGCCTGCTGCCCAGCGGCATCCTCAGGGTGGAGGGGGAGTTCGCGGCCGGAACCGTGGTCGGAGTGGCCGATCAGGACGGGCGCGAACTGGGCCGGGGCATCAGCAATTATTCCTCCGGGACGATCAACCTGATCAGGGGCCATAAAAGCGCGGAAATCAAAGCAATCATCGGCTATCACGACTATGACGAGGTGATCCACCGTGATAACCTCGCTGTGATGGCTGGAGATCAAGTGGTATAATTTGAGTTGTCAGTCTCCTCGAGGTTCGAACTTCGAGAATGGGGGCGAAGAAATGCTGGCAGAAGAACTGCGACAGATGGGCGCCAGGGCCAAGGAAGCGTCCTTGAAGCTGGCCGGGATGTCGACCAGAGTCAAGGATGATGCCCTGCAGGCGATGGCCAGGAGTCTGGAGGAGCGATCCGACATGATCCTGGAGGCCAACCAGGGGGATATGGAGGCAGCCCGGAAAAATGGCCTGAGCGGGGCACTGCTTGATCGGCTGCTGTTGACCCCGGACCGGGTTTCGGATATGGCGAAGGGACTGCGCGCACTGGTGGCGCTGCCGGACCCGGTCGGCGAGGTGGTCCGGATGTGGACGCGTCCAAACGGGCTGCAGATCGGGAAGATGCGGGTACCCCTCGGTGTGATCGGCATCATCTACGAGGCCCGCCCGGACGTCACGGTCGATGCCGCAGGCATCTGCCTGAAGGCAGGGAACGCCGTGATCCTGAGGGGCGGCTCCGAGGCCTTCAACTCCAACCAGGCGATCACCCAGGTGATCAGCAGCGCGGCCACCGGCGCCGGGTTGCCTCCCGGAACGATCCAACTGGTGAATACCACTGACCGTGAAGCGGTCAACATCATGCTGAAGATGAACGAATTCATCGACGTGCTGATCCCCAGGGGTGGGGCCGGGCTGATCCAGACGGTGGTGCAGAACGCCACGGTGCCGGTGCTGGAGACTGGGGTCGGCAACTGTCACACCTATGTGGAAGAGGACGCAGATCTAGTCATGGCGGAGAAGATCGTGGTCAACGCCAAAACCCAACGCCCAGGCGTCTGCAACGCCATGGAGACCTTGCTGGTGCACGCCAAGGTGGCTCCGGTCTTCCTGCCGGCGACGGCCGCGGCTTTGCGGGCGAAAGGCGTGGAGTTGCGGGGATGCCCCCGGACCCAGCAGGTCCTGTCTGACGTTATTCCGGCTACTGAAGAGGACTGGAAGACCGAGTACCTCGACCTGATCCTGGCGGTCAAGGTGGTAGATGGATTGGAGGAAGCGATCCGCCATATCAACACTTATGGCACCAAGCACTCCGAGGCGATTATCACCAGCAGTTACGCCAAGTCCAGAACCTTCCTCCAGCAGGTGGACGCGGCGGCGGTTTTTGTCAACGCCTCCACCCGCTTCACCGACGGCTACCAGTTCGGGTTCGGGGCGGAGATCGGCATCAGCACGCAGAAGATGCACGCCCGGGGCCCCATGGGACTGGAGGAGATGACCTCCATCAAGTACATCATCTACGGCGACGGACAAATTCGAGGTTAAAACCGAGGTTCGAGGTTCGAAGTAAGAGCAAGTACAAATATGGTAGCACGTGGGACAGGGGACGATTCTCTGTCCCATTTTTTCCCACGATGGCTACCCGCTCTAATGCCCCCGCTTCTTTGAAGCGGTGGAAAAGAGCGGCTACGTCCCTGGATCAACGATTTCCCCGATGGCTAAAAGGAATTGCCTAAAGGCCGATACCTTGGTATCGAGGGTTAGAAGCTTCAAAGGGGAAATAATCGAACATCGAACTTCGATTATTTGTGCGGGGGCTTCGGCTCATATTTGTAGGCCGGCTGGGGAATTAACCGGTGTCCAGCTCCGGCTTCCGATCTCCGATCTCTGACATCTGATACCGCTAGCCTGCTGTGTTTGATGCCGTAGGTGAAGTAGATGATCAATCCCAGCACCAGCCAGGCCAGGAAGCGGTACCAGGTAAGCACCGGGAGATTGGTCATGAGATAGACGGAGGCGGCGACGCTGAGCAGCGGCAGGTACGGCACCAGCGGGACCTTGAAGGGGCGGGGCTGATCCGGGTGCGTGTGGCGCAGCACGATTACCCCGATGGAGACCATGGCGAAGGCGGACAGCGTGCCGATGTTGGCCAGTTCGGCGATCAGGTTGATAGGAAGCAGGCTGCTCAGGAGAGATGCCACCGCTCCGACTACCAGGATACTGAACACGGGCGAGTTCATGCGCGGGTGCAACCGGGAGAAGAGCGGCGGCAGCATTCCGTCCCGGGACATGGCGAACAGGATCCGGCTCTGGGCGAAGAAACTGACCAGCAGCACGCTGGTCAATCCGGCCAGCGCCCCGACAGACACCAGGGCGGCAGCCCAGGGCAATCCCCGCAGGATCAGGGCGGTGGTCACCGGAGAGGCCGTGTTCAGCAGGTTGAACTTGACCATCCCTGTCAGCACCGCGACGACTCCCAGGTAGAGAATGGTGGAGATCAACAGGGAGCCGACAATGCCCACCGGCAGGTCCCGCTTGGGGTTGCGCACCTCCTCCGCGGCAGTGGCCACGGCGTCGAACCCGATGTAGGCGAAGAAGATCATGCTGGCCCCCCGCAACACTCCGGTGGTTCCAAAGGGGAGAAAGGGATGCCAGTTGGCCGGGTTGAAGCGGGAAAATCCTAGTACCAGGAAGAGGGCGATGGCGGCCAGCTTCAGGACCACCACGATGTTGTTCACCTGGCTGCTCTCCTTGGCGCCGGCGGCGACCAGGTAGACAATCACGGCGATGATCAGTACCGGCATCAGGTTGATGGCGCCTCCGCTGAAGGGCGACGAGGTCAGGATCTTGGGGAGATGAACCCCCAGCGGGTTCAACAAGTCCAGCATGTAGCCGCCCCAACCCAGGGCGACGGCAGCGGCGGCTACTGTGTACTCCAGGACCAGGTTCCAGCCGATCAGCCAGGCGACGATCTCGCCGAGGGAGGCGTAGGTGTAGGTGTATGCGCTTCCGGCTGCGGGGTACATGGCGGTCAGCTCGGAGTAGACCAGGGCGGCCAGGGCGGCGGTGATTCCCGCCAGGATGAAGGAGAAGATGATCCCGGGGCCGGCGTAGAGGGCGGCAGCCACCCCGCTCAGAACGAAGATGCCGGTTCCGATAATGGCGCCAATGCCCATGGCGATCAGGTCTCGCCCGCCCAACACCCGCCGCAGGTTATGCGGCCTATCCTGGCCTAGCGCTTCGGTAATCGGTCTGGTACGAAAGATTCTGGCGATCATCTCCATGCCGAGTCTTCATTCCCTTCTTTTTTTTATTTTTCCCTCAAGTTTCTCAAGTTATGGCAGGAATTTTTCATCAAAGATCAGAATTAAACGATCAGATAGAACCAATAAAAGGGATGTTTTCCCGCGCCCTGTAAATCCTAAGAAATGATGCATTATTGGTTCAACTAGTTCTTGGCTTCAGTGGGGGCTTGCCTTCCCCCACTGAAGCTTGGAAATAGTTGAACCAGTTACGTAGCCGCTCTTACCTGTGTGCCCGTTTTCTTTCAGGCCGGGCGTTAGCCCGGATACGGGCGCCCACCGCTTCAGAAGCGGGGGCATTAGAGCGGGTAGTAATCTGGTAAATATAAAATTGTCGAAACCAATATTTCTATCAAGGCGGAGTGCGGATAGATGAGCGGGCAGCGCGTCGGGATCATGGGCGGGACATTTGACCCTGTGCATTACGGGCACCTGGTGACAGCAGAGGCTGCCAGGGAGCAGTATGATCTGGAGGAGATCGTTTTTATTCCCTCAGGCCATCCGCCCCATAAAACGCCGGGCACGGTATCGGATTTCTGGCACCGGTACCAGATGGCGGTGCTGGCCACCGCCACCAACCCGTTTTTTGAAGTCTCCCGAATGGAGTACGAACGGGGCGGACGCTCCTATACGGTGGATACGGTGCGAACCTTCCGCCAGTTGTACGGCGCCGGTGCGGACTTGTTTTTTGTCACCGGGGCGGATGCTATCCTGGAGATCATCGGGTGGAAGCAGCCCGAGGAGTTGCTGGCCATGTGCCGGTTCATTGCCGTCACCCGGCCCGGCTATGACCTCCGGCAACTCAACGCCTTGCTGGGCGAATATTTCGCCGGGTCCGTCTCTATCCTGGAGATCCCGGCAATAAGCATCTCCTCCAGCGACATCAGGGGGCGTATCAGGAGGGGCGCCTCCATCAAGTATCTGGTACCTGAAACCGTCGAGGCTTATATAATAAAGAACAGGCTTTACCAAAATGGTGGTTAGTGGTTGGATGGACAAAAAGCTTTGGTTGTCAGTTGACGACTACATTCCAACGACCAATTGCCAACGTCCAAAATCTGAGCAGCAGGCAAATTCCAACGACCAACAGCCAATGACCTACGACCAAATGGGTGGTTGCCAAGAGGTGGAGGCGGGGTATATTCAAATCTATACCACCGCATACTACACTTGAACTTAATAACAGGGGTGAAAGGGATTTGACACGTACATTGTATGTCGGTAATCTGCCGTGGCGCACGGAGGCTGATGAATTGAACAACTTTTTCAGCAATTACGGCAGTGTGGTAAACAGCAGGATCATTGTCGACCGGGAAACCGGACGGTCACGGGGATTCGGTTTTGTCGAGGTGAGCGACGAGGACGCCCAGAAGATCATTGATGCCCTCAACGGCGCCGATTTCCAGGGCCGGATCCTGACGGTCAACGAAGCCAAACCGCGCCAATAACCTTCGAGGGAAGATGAACATCGTAGAGTCCAAATATGCAGCTGCTGCCAACAGGCGCATGACACCGGAACGGTATGAGCATACCCTGGCAGTGGCTAAAAGTGCTATGGAGATCGCCGGGATGCACGGCGTCTCCGTCCAGGATGCGGAGATGGCCGGGTTGCTGCACGATTATGCCCGTGATCTGGCTGCGAACGAACTGCTCCGGATCGCCGAGTCCGCCGGACTGATCGAGTACGAGATCGAGCGCCGGGTTCCGGTGCTTTTGCATGGCCCTGTAGGCGCCTGGCTCGTCCAGTCAGAACTGGGGGTTGAGAACCGGAGCGTGCTGCGGGCGATCGTGGTGCATACGGTGGGGGCTCCGGACATGGACCGGCTGGCCAAGATCATCTACCTGGCAGACTTGATCGCCGCAGGCCGGACCTGCCCGATTGTCGGGAAACTGCGCCTGGCTGTGAAGGGCGACCTGGATCAGGCCCTGTTGATCTCCCTGGCCTTTTCGATCCGCTATCTGTTGAAGAGGGGTAAGGTGATTCACCCGCAGACGGTTGCGGCGTGGAATTATTTTCTTGATGAGAAAGGGAGGGGGAGTTTGTTTGTCAGAGGGCCGGGAACTGGCCTTGAGGGCGGGCGAAGCGGCTGCGGCCAAGAATGCCGTTGATGTCCGGGTGCTGGACGTGACCGGGGTATTTCCGGTGGCAGACTACTTTGTGATCTGCAGCGGACGCAATATACCTCAGATCACGGCGATTGCCCGGGCTGTTCAGGATGAACTGAAACAGGACGGGCAATCATACCTGCGCCGGCAAGGGACGCCGGAGTCCGGCTGGGTGCTGTTGGACGGCGGCGACGTGGTGGTCCACATCTTCAATGAGGAGGCGCGGCAATTTTATGCCCTCGAACGCCTCTGGGGGGACGCCAAAAATGTGGATCATGGCCAGGAATGTCCTAAAATATCTTGTTGACAGGGGCGGACCAATTCAATATAATTATCTCTGGCTTTGAGAAAAAGCTATTGCTTTTAATAAATGTAAATGCAAGGAAAGGGAGTAGTAGACCCCATCGGGAGGCCTTCAGAGAACCGGTGCTACGGGGTGCGAACCGGGGCCACCAGGGGTCGAACTCGCCCGGGAGCAGTATCGGTCACTTGAGAAGCGAGAAGTGGGAAGTGGCGGGCGCCGCGCCCAAAGGGCGCCCGGGGGGCGCGATGGCATTGGCAGAGCCAATGCCCACAAGAATCTCACATCTCACCTCGCACATCCCAAATAGCCGGTACCGTTGCAGGCGTTAACTGAACTGGAGTGGGCAAACACGTGGGGCTGTAGCGCAGTGGGAGCGCGCTTCCTTGGCATGGAAGAGGTCGTGGGTTCGACTCCCACCAGCTCCACCAGTTAATTTGCCAAATCGGGTGGTACCGCGGGAAAGTATGACTCCCGTCCCTTTGCAAGGACGGGGGTTTTTAATTGGGGGGCAAATCTATGGAAACCAGATATAATTTCCGGTTGACTGAAAAGAAGTGGCAGGAGCGCTGGGAGAGTGACGACGCCTACCGGGTGGGGGAGGACCCAGGCCGGCGGAAGTATTACTGCCTGGAGATGTTTCCCTATCCCTCGGGCAACCTGCACATGGGGCACGTGCGCAACTACGCCATCGGCGACGTGGTGGCGCGTTACCACAGGATGCGCGGCTTTGCCGTGCTGCACCCCATGGGCTGGGATGCCTTCGGCCTGCCGGCGGAGAACGCCGCCATCAAGCATGGCATCCACCCCTCCCGGTGGACCAGGGATAACATCAAGAACATGCGGCGCCAGTTAAAGAGCATGGGCGTCAGCTATGACTGGTCGCGGGAGGTAGCTGCCTGCCATCCGGGTTATTACCGCTGGACCGAGTGGCTGTTCCTGCAGCTCTACCATCGGGGGCTGGCCTACCGGAAGCAGGCTGCGGTGAACTGGTGCCCCGCCTGCGCCACGGTGCTGGCCAACGAGCAGGTGGTGGACGGACGGTGCGAGCGCTGCGACACGGAGGTCACCAAGAAGAGCCTGAATCAGTGGTTTTTCCGGATCACCGCCTATGCCGAACGCCTTTTAACAGATTTGGACAAACTGCAGGGCTGGCCGGAAAAGGTCCGCGTCATGCAGGAGAACTGGATCGGGAGAAGTACCGGGGCCGAGGTGCAGTTTGTGGCCGGGGACGGAACACCGCTCCCGGTCTTTACCACCCGCCCGGACACCATTTATGGGGTCACCTACATGGTGCTGGCCCCGGAGCACTCCTTTGTGGAACAGTTGCTGGCACAGCAAAACGATAACAGCGCCCTGAGAGCGTTCGTCAACCGGGTGAGGGTCCAGAGCGAGATCGACAGGACTTCCACCGAGGCCGAGAAGGTGGGAGTCCTTACCGGCGCCCACGCTGTCCATCCCCTGACCGGGGAACGGCTCCCCATCTGGGTGGCCAATTACGTGCTGCCGGAGTACGGGACTGGCGCCGTGATGGGCGTGCCGGCCCACGACCAGCGCGACCTGGAATTCGCCCGCAAATACCGGCTGCCGGTGCGGGTGGTGATCCAGCCCCTGGGGCAGGACCTGGATGCGGCCACGATGGTCGAGGCCTATTCCGAACCGGGGCTGATGACGGCCTCCGGAGAGTTCGACGGGATCGACAGCGAGGTGGCCAAACTGCGGATCATCCAGTTGCTGGCTGAGCGGGGCAAAGGCCAGGAGCAGGTCAACTACCGGCTGCGGGACTGGCTGATCTCCAGGCAGCGCTACTGGGGCGCTCCGATACCGATCATCTACTGCGACAAGTGCGGCATCGTACCGGTGCCGGAGGCCGACCTGCCGGTGCTGTTGCCGCTGGATGTGGCTTTCGAGCCCACCGGGGAGTCGCCGCTGTTGAAGGCCAGGGACTTCCTGAACACCAGGTGCCCGCAGTGCGGGGGACCTGCCCGGCGGGAGACCGACACCATGGACACTTTTGTCTGTTCGTCGTGGTACTATTTGCGCTACTGCGACCCGAGGGACGGGGAACACGCCTTCGCCAGGGACAAGGTGGACTACTGGATGCCGGTAGACCAGTACATCGGCGGGGTCGAGCACGCCATCCTGCACCTGCTCTACTCCCGCTTCTTCATGAAGGTTCTCTGCGACCTGGGGTTGGCGCCGGTCGACGAACCCTTCACCAACCTGTTGACCCAGGGAATGGTGCTCAAGGATGGGGCGAAGATGTCCAAGTCCAAGGGCAACGTGGTCAGCCCCGAGGAGATCATCGAGCATTACGGGGCCGATACAGCACGACTGTTCATCCTGTTCGCCTCCCCTCCGGAGCGCGACCTGGACTGGAGCGACCAGGGGGTGGAGGGGGCCTACCGGTTTATCAACCGGGTCTGGCGGCTATTTGAGAAGTGTGATGTGAGAAGTGGGCGGGTGCCCGCCCTGGCGGGCGCGGAAAAAGAAGGCATTGGCAGGCTCCGAGCTTCGCTCGGGCTAAAAGCACGCCTGCACGTCAGCTCCGCTAATGCCAACAAGGATCTCACCTCTCACCTCTCACCTCTCACCTCCCAGGAACGGGCGCTGCGTCTGGCGACCCACCGCACCATCCTGAAGGTGACCGAGGATATCAGCACCCGGTTCAACTTCAACACCGCGGTGAGCGCCATCATGGAGTTGGTCAACGCCATCTACCAGTATCAGATGTCAGAAGCCGGGTGCCCGCTTGAGCGGGCGCGTCAGAAGTCGGAAAAAGAGAAAGAAGGTTGTTTGGGAAGGTCATCTGGGAGTTTGGAAGATGAAATCCAGGAGGAAAATCCGACCTCCGACCTCCGGCATCCGACTTCCGAAGAGGAGCAGGTACCGGCGGGTCAGCGCAGCAAGGAAGTGTTGCGGGAGAGCCTGGTCAACCTGGCCCTGCTGCTGGCGCCGTTTACCCCGCACCTGGCAGAGGAACTGTGGGAAATGCTGGGCGAGGCTGGGAGCGTGCACCAGCAGCGGTGGCCGGAGCACGATCCGGCGGCTCTGTTGGTGGACGAGATCGAGATCGTGGTGCAGGTAAACGGGCGGGTGCGCGACCACCTGAATGTTCCGGCGGGGATCGGTCAGGCGGAGATGGAGCAGGCAGTCCTGGCCCAGCAACGCGTCCAGGATCTGCTCCGGGGCAAGGAGTTGGTGCGGGCTATCTGTGTCCCGGGCAAGCTGGTCAACTTGGTGGTTAGAGGTTGAGATAAGCTTCAGGGGGAAGGCAAGCCCCCTGAAGCTAAGAACTCTTTGACAGGCGGGAGATTTTTTTCGTGCTCAGTGAAGGAATTTTGCAAAAAAGGCAGAAATAGAATTCTAATAAGGAGTTTCTTTTTTTTGCTCCTGTGATGCCGTTTTTTTTGCTGCTCCTGCTGCGATGGGGGTGGACAGGTCATATGAGGAGGTGAGCCGGTAGAGCAGGCATAAGTTTGTTAAGGGGGGAAAAGTGAGCGTAGGTTTTGTGAGTGGGTAGTGAAGATTAATGTTTTAAGGGAGGGAAGAATACATGCTGCCTTACAACTGGATGATGGCAGTAGCGATTCTGCTTCCGGTAGTGGCGGCCATCTTGGTCTACATCATCCGCCAGTACCATGTAAGAGGCGTGATCGTCATCCTGGCGGCAATCGCACTGATCGTCAACAGCATCCTGTTCCTGTTGCATGGCAAAGGCACATTCTCGCCGGCAAACGCTCAGATGTGGGACATGGTAGTCACGGTACTCGATTATCTCATCCTGTTGTTCTACATCTACGTCGGTATTTCGCTCAAGAACTGGCTCGTCCTGATTTTTGCCCTGACCCAGATCATACCGCTGGCGTGGTTTGAGTTCGGGATGGGCGGCAGTGCAGCCCTTGCGAAGATCGACCCGACCTTCGTGGTCGACCACCTGGCGATCGTGATGTGCCTGGTGATCTCCATCGTCGGTTCGCTGATCTGTGTCTACGCCATTCGTTACATGTACGACCATGAGCACCACCTGCATCTGGAGAAGTCGCGGGCATCCCGCTTCCTCTTCTGGATGGTGCTGTTCCTGGGCGCCATGAACGGACTCGTCTTCGCCAATAACCTGATCTACCTGTACTTCTTCTGGGAAGTGACCACGCTGGTCTGCTTCATGTTGATCGCCCATGACCTGACCAAGGAAGCGATCGGCAATGCGGCGAGGGCGCTGTGGATGAACTCCATCGGCGGCACCGCCCTGATCATTGCCATGATCCTCCTGCTCGTGAAGGGCGCCCCGCTGTCCGTCAACGGCATCCTCTCCGGCGGCGTCACTTCTGCCGTGCTGTTGGTGCCGGTGGCCCTGATGTGCTTCACCGGCATGATCAAGGCTGCCCAGTTGCCGTTCCAGTCCTGGCTGTTGGGAGCGATGGTGGCGCCGACTCCGGTCTCCGCCCTGCTCCATTCCAGCACCATGGTCAAGGCCGGTGTCTACCTGGTGCTCCGCCTGGCCCCGGCTTATGCCGGAACCAAGCTGGGGATCATGATCGCCCTGGTGGGGGCCTTCACCTTCATGGCCGCCTCCGGGCTGGCGATCAGCCAGACCACGGGCAAGCGGGTGCTGGCCTACTCGACCATCGCCAACCTCGGCCTGATCATCGCCTGCGCCGGGATCGGCACCCCGCTGGCGATTGCGGCGGCGATCATATTGATCATCTTCCATGCTATGTCCAAGGGCCTGATGTTCCTCTGCGCCGGCGCCATCGAGCACATCGTCTGGAGCCGGGAGATCGAGGACATGGAGGGTCTGGCAGCCAAGGCCCCGCTGGTCACCGTCATCACCGCCATCGGCGTGCTGTCCATGTTCCTGCCGCCGTTCGGCATGCTGCTGGGCAAGTGGATGGCCCTGGAGTCCGCCTCCACGATTCCGCTGGCCGCATGGTTGTTTGTGATCGCCAGCGCCGCCACCATCGTCTTCTGGGCGAAGTGGCTCGGGCGCCTCTTACAGGTATTGCCGAAACTGGGCTCCAAGATCGAGAAACTGTCGCTCAGCTACACCGTGCCGCTGTGGGTGCTGGTGCTGGGCATCTTCGGCGTGGGCATCCTGGTGGCCCCGATCTATACGGGATTCGTCCAGAATGCCGTGGCCGACGTGATCGCTTCCGGGCAGGCTCTGGCCGCCCAGGGATGGGGCCTCACGGTCAGCGGCGTTTCTGCCGTCTCCTCGACGGCGAACTTTGTGGTAGGAAACTATCCGGTCTGGCCGTTGTTCATCGCGATCGCCATCGCCTTACTGATCCCGCTCATCTTTGTAGGCGTCAAGCCGGGTGAACTGCGTCCGGTGTACCTGTGCGGCGAGCAGGCCGGCGGGCCGGATGCCGACGAGTGGTATTCCACTGCCGACGCCAAGGTGAAGGTGCAGCTCGGCGGTTACTACTTCCAGGGCGTCCTGGGTGAAGCGGCGTTGAACCCGTGGACCTACACGCTGTCCATCGTCCTGATGGTGATCATGTTCGCTGTGGCGCTCCTGGCGATGGGAGGTGCTCTCTAATGAATCCATGGATTATCGCCATCGTTACGGTGATTGTAGCTCCGTTCATCGGCGGCATCCTGGCCGGGATTGACCGGAGGATCACGGCGCGGCTGCAGGGACGCTTCGGCCCCCCGATTATCCAGCCGTTCTACGACCTCTTCAAGCTGCTCGGCAAGAACAGGATCGCCGTGAACTGGTTGCAGTTCATGTGGATCTACTTCTACCTGGTGCTGATGATCACCGCCCTGCTGTTCCTGGTGCTGAGGCTCGACATCCTGCTGATGATGTTCATCCTCGGCTTCGCCGGTGTGAGCTTCGCCCTCGGCGGTTTCTGCTCCAAGTCGCCCTACAGCCACCTCGGAGCGAACCGTGAGTTGATGCAGATGCTGGCCTATGAGCCGGTGCTGCTGCTGCTGGCGCTCGGCGTCTATGCCCAGAACGGCAGCTTCATGATCAGCCAGATCTACGCCAGCTCGACGCCGCTGATCGCCCGGCTGTGGCCGATCTTCATCGCCCTGCTGGTGATCCTGACTATCAAGCTGCGCAAGTCTCCGTTCGACATTGCGACCTCGCACCATGCTCACCAGGAACTGATCAAGGGAGTAATGACCGAGTACTCAGGCCCCTACTACGCCCTGATCAACCTCACTGAGTGGTATGAGATCGTGCTGCTGCTCGCCATCGTGTCCCTCTTCGTGGCAAACCCGCTCTGGGTGGGCATCGTCATTGCCCTGGCGGCCTACGTGCTGGAGATGTTCGTCGATAACATCGCCGCCCGTATGACCGTGGGCTGGATGGTGCGGTTCGTCTGGGCCGTGGGCATAACACTGTGCATCCTGAACCTGATCTGGTTCTGGGTATTTGCTGCTATTAAGGGGGTGTCCTAGATGGGGATCATTGCAACTTCGCGGCTGAAATCGCCATGGATCATGCACTTTGACAACAGCTCCTGCAACGGCTGCGACATCGAAGTGCTGGCCTGCCTAACCCCCCTCTACGACATAGAGCGCTTCGGCATCGTCAACATGGGCAACCCGAAGCATACTGACGTGCTCGTCATCACCGGGCCGGTGAACAGAAGGACCGCCAGGGTGCTGAAGAACCTGTACGATCAGATTGCTGACCCCAAGATGGTGATCGCGGTTGGCACCTGCGCCATCTCGGGCGGGGTCTTCCACAACTGCTACAACGTACTCGGCGGTGTGGACAAGGTAGTCCCGGTAGACGTCTATGTACCTGGCTGTGCAGCCCGCCCCGAGGCGATCATCGACGGGGTTGTGATGGCGCTGCAGAAGTTGGCCAAACTGCAGGGGGTGGCATTATGATCGACAAGATGAAAGAGATCAGCAAAGACCAACTGCTTGCAGAAGTGAAGAAGTACGCCGACTCCAAGGCAAAGTTCGTGACCGGTTCCTGCAACGACCTGGGCGATAAGCTGGAGGTTACCTACTACTTCAATGCCAGCCCCGGGATGGATATGTCGGCCCTGCGGTTTGCGGTCGGCAAGGACGAGGAAGTGCCCAGCATGACCGGCATCTACCTCACCGCCGTGCTGATCGAGAACGAGATGAAAGAGCTGTTTGGGCTAAAAGTGAAGGATCTTGCCATCGATTTCGGCGGCCACATGATGCTGGCTCAGGACAGTCCGGTGCTGCCGATGTTGAAGTCCGAGGAACAGAAGGCTGCCTCGCAGAAGGGGGGCGATTAAATGGCGCCGCGCACGATAACGCCATTTGGCCCACAACACCCGGTTCTCCCGGAGCCTATCCAATTGAAGCTGGTGCTGGAGGATGAGAGGGTGGTCGACGTCCTGCCGGCCATCGGTTACGGCCACCGGGGCATTGAAAAGGCGTGCGAACTGAACGAATATCCCAAGAACATCTACCTCTGCGAGCGCATCTGCGGCATCTGCAGCGCCATCCACGGCATGACTTACTGCGACGTGGTGGAGAAGCTGTGGCCGCTGGAGATCCCGCCGCGCGCCAAGTACCTGCGCACCATCTGGGCGGAGATGAGCAGAACTCACAGCCACTTGCTGTGGCTGGGACTGCTGTCTGATGCCTTCGGATTCGAGAGCATGTTCATGCAGTACTGGCGCATCAGGGAGAAAGTGCTCAACATCCTGGAAATCACTGCCGGACACCGCGTCACCCAGTCTGTCTCCATCGTCGGCGGGGTGCGCCGGGATATCGACGATGACCAGAAGAAACACTGCATCGAGGTGTTAAAGGATGTCCGCCAGGAAGTGGCGGCCCTCAACAACGTGCTGGTCAACGACTACACCGTCAAGGCCAGGACTGTCGGCAAGGGCGTGCTCTCCTACGACCAGGCGATCGCCCTGGGCAACTGCGGGCCGCACCTGAGAGCGAGCGGTGTCAAGGAAGACTGCCGTACCCAGGGGTACTGGGCATACGGCGAACTGGCCTTCGAGCCGATCGTGGCTACCGGCGGCGACTCCTTCTCCCGCGCCGCAGTCCGCATCGGTGAGACGATCCAGGCGATCGACCTGCAGCTCGAGGCCTTCGGCAAGATGCCGGAGGGCGAGATCGCTGCCAAGCCGAAGGGCAACCCGCCGGCCAACGAGGCTACCAGTAGGGTGGAGCAGCCTCGCGGCGAGGTTTTCTACTACGCCAAGGGCAACGGCACCCGCAACCTGGAGCGCCTCCGGGTGAGGACGCCGACCTACGCCAACATTCCGTCGTTGCTGGTGATGCTGCCCGGGTGCGAGATGGCGGATGTGCCGATCATCGTTCTCTCGATCGACCCGTGCATCAGTTGCACCGAGCGGTAGAAGGTTAAAAGGAGGTGGAGTAGGAATGAGCATGCTGTCAACAGTTTGCCGCAACCTGTTCGGGGGGCCGGCGACCTTGATGTATCCGGTCAAGCCGAGAGAGCCCTACGCCAGGGCGCGTGGACACGTGGAGTTTAACGAAGACCTCTGCAACCAGTGCGGTAACTGCGCCCGGCGCTGCCCAGCGGTGGCGATCGAGCTCAACAAGGAAAAGAAGGAATGGATCCTCTACCCGGACCGCTGCATCATCTGCGAGGTCTGTGCCGATAACTGCCCCAAGGATGCGATCATCATCGCCCCGAAGTGGCGGGCTCCCTTCACTGTAAGAGAGCGGATCGTCATGCATTCCAAGGCCGTCAAGGAGAAGGGCGCAGCCGAGTCAGGCACGTAAACAGAGGTCGGAAACCAGAAGGCCGGCTCTGAGGCTTCGCGGGCGCCCTCTGGGCGCGCTGAAAGCACGCCGGCACACAGGTCGGAGGTCAGAAAAAGATTAGCAACTCGCTTCGCTCGGGGATTCAGTGGGGGTCTGCACCCCCACTGAATTAGAATACAAGCTAAGCTGCCGAATTCATCTCCCGCTTGTAGAAGCGGGAGACTTCTTCGGTGTTATGTTAGATTAGACCTGGCATTAATGGAAAACGTTTGTTGTATCTATTTTAGACAAATATGTGAAACTACCGAAGATGCTACCCAGCAACTTTAGTGCCGGGCAAGTCTGACATGCAATTCTGACATCTGACATCATGCATCCGGCATCCGATTCCAACAACCCCCGCCCGATGAGAGCGGGGGGTTTTCTTTTGGGGATGGTTGTCCCTAAGGGGGAAGCGGGTTATAATATTTTGGGGGTGGTCTGTTGTTTGGGGTTGAAGAAGTGCTTCTGCTCTCCGTGATCATCCTGGTCGTTTTCGGCCCCGATAAGCTGCCTGAAGTGGCGCGAGTGTTGGGGAGGGCAGCCAAGGAACTCCGCAAGGTGACCTCTACTGCCCAGCGCACCTGGAACGAGATCAGCCGGGAGATGGAACTCCAGGAGGCCCAGGAAAGGGCCAGGCAGCTCGAAGAAAAGCGGCAGGCCGAGGATGGGAGCCAGGCGCCCGAAGACCTGAACGCGGGCTCTGCCTCGTTTCAGGCGGACAGCGCGCCGGCAGTTGAGAATGCCGGGGGCGGGCAGGGGGGAGCGCCTGATGCAGGATGCCTTCCAGAGATCGTGAACAGCAAGACAGAAGAGTAAATTAATGGTTAGTGGCTAGGTTGTTGTCCACTGCATCCGGGTAACAACCAACTACTAATGACCATTTTGCAGGGAGGGGATTGACGTATGAACATGAGAAGCAGACGTTGGCTGGTAGGGATCGTTCTGGCTGCCTTTTTTGCCGGGATTGCCTTCTCGGGAGGGGTTCTGTTCGCCTCAGTTCACAACAGGTTGATGAACCCGGTGCTGGCCGAATTGAATCCGTCGCAGGCCAGCCAGAGCGATACTACGAGCGGCAGCGCCACGCTGGGACTCGGCCCCGATACCATTGCCGACATGGTTGCCAGCGCGGGACCTGCCGTGGTCAGGATCGATACCACGGCCACCATTCAAGTGGATAACCCGTTTTTCAACGACCCTTTCTTCCGCCAGTTCTTCGGGCAAGATTTAAATCAGCCTGAAACCCAGACGCAGCAGGCACTGGGCTCGGGTTTCCTGATCTCGGCGGACGGCTACCTGCTGACGAATCAGCACATGATCGACGGCGCCCAGACGATCAAGGTCACGATGATGGGGCAGTCGCAGTCGGTTGATGCCCAGGTAGTGGGCAGTGACAAGGACCTCGACCTGGCGGTGCTGAAGATCAATGCCGGCAACAACCTGCCCTACCTGAAACTGGGTGATTCCGACAAGATCCGGTTGGGCGACTGGGCGATCGCCATCGGCAACCCCTATGGACTTGACCATACCGTCACGGTGGGGGTGATCAGCGCCAAGGGGCGATCGATGACCATTGAGAGCCGGAGTTACCGCAACCTGCTACAGACAGACGCCTCCATCAACCCCGGCAACAGCGGCGGGCCGCTGCTGGATCTGGCCGGCGAGGTGATTGGGA
>Ga0187882_1001111_pt1 | contig 28099 bp, 17 predicted proteins | sample June2016WEW_19_1_3_FD_132991 | JGI IMG/M metagenome (GOLD analysis project Ga0187882, IMG submission 132991) | Peatland microbial communities from SPRUCE experiment site at the Marcell Experimental Forest, Minnesota, USA - June2016WEW_19_150 | ecosystem: Environmental > Terrestrial > Soil >... | reverse complement strand
GACAGTGACAAGCCTCGCAAGGGCGAAACAGCTACAGCCCGGGGGCAACGTTCAATCGAGGTTCACCCAGACTGACCTTACCTGGGAATGCGCCATCGAAAACGGTCGGTCCTACAAAGAAACCACGTTCGACCGCGCGTCCTCCCTCCAGGACGGGCCGCGCTCCTTCGTTCTTTCCGATTTGGACATAGCCGAGGACGCGATCCATCTGAGTCCTGGAGATCAAAGGGCCCAGCCACGTCTTCGGATGAAGCGGCAAAAGACTTTTGCACGCTTGGCGGCTGAAAGTGCCTTTTCAATCAAACGTGATCGTGTTACCCTAATGGCCGCTGTAACGCACCAGTCCAGCAGGGTGGGCCGTTAGCTCAATTGGCAGAGCAACTGACTCTTAATCAGTAGGTTGTAGGTTCGATTCCTACACGGCTCACCAATAAACTCAACAACTTGCCGAAAGCCCCAAAATCGCAAAAACTCTCTTGGCACTCCATCTTGCTCGGAAGTCTCGCAGGATTGGAAGGAGAAGCAAGACAAGCATAACTGCCTTCGCGGTACTATTCACTCTCCTGGGCCACGCATCCTGCTCGTCACAGAGAATGTCCGAAATGGTGAGAAAAACGAGGAACCCGCAAACCTTTACGAATTGTATAGTGCGCATGAGACCAAATGCCTTGCTTCGACTATGTTTTGCAGAAACCCCCTGAGTCGCTGTAATATTTAGAAAAACATGAATACCAGGGTGCAGGAGATAATCTTTGGTGGAACCAGCCGCCTCACCGAGATATTTCCGGTGTTTGGAGCGCGAGCACTGGATGCGACGTTTCGCGGGATCGGCGGGAGTCCTGCGTTGTCGGCAATGTTCGATCGGTACAACCGGAAAGTCATGAAAAGAGTGAAGGAGTTCCGGCGCTTCCTCGTCGTGCCGGACATCCATATCGGAGATGCGGCACTGGCCCAGTCAACACTCACAGCCATACACGACTTTTTCCCAGATGCCGAGATCGATTATGCGATAAACAAGATGGTAGCCCCGATCATCGAGGGGAATCCCGATGCAGCCCGGATCTTACCATTATTCTCTAACGACCGATTCCCATCCTCAACTGAGATCGGGACTCTCCAGGAAATCATCCGGAAGGGCCGGTATGACTTGTGTCTGATGCTGTGCCCCTTCATGAGGCATAAGCATCTGGTTGATTCCCGGCAACCGTCTGTCAGTTTGCTGTCCCATAGCGCCACGATCCTGCGCAACGAGAACGATCCCAACCTCATCAACCACTTTAGTTATCAGGAGTATCTGTTTGTTCGTGGAGTGCTTTCGATGGTGGCGAAACCGGTCCGGGAGGATTCCTTCAGGGGTGTCCGGACAACGTACTCCGATGATGCTATAGAAAATGCCTCGGCATTTTACAGGGACGCAGGGTTGTCACCTCGTATACCAATTATCATGTACAATCCGGATAGCGCCTGCAAATACAATATGATGCCGTTCGTGAACCAAGCCGCACTACTTCAGCAGATCGCCGGGGATACAATCGACGAAACCAGAATCCTGCTGGGGGAAGGTAACACCGAGGCCGGCATAGGGGCCAGATTGCTTGATTCAGTTCCATCAGAGCTTCGCTCCAAGATCCGCATCATTCCAAAGAGCATGCGCCTCGAAGTCTACTCGGCTCTCATTGATTTTGCCGACGTGTTTGTGAGCGGCGACACCGGTCCTTTACATCTGGCTGCGTCGCGAAGATACTCTCGTACCGGGAACCATCAGTTCCGGAACCGAACAGCGGTCTTGTCCTTTTTCGGCGCGACGATGCCTCGCATGTCGGGCTACGACTCGTTTCAGTCGGGCTTCCTCCCTTCGAATCAGGATGCGCCATCCTGGTGCTATCAGGCGGGAAGTCGCTGCCGCAACATTACGTGTCTCAACAAGATGTTTAAGACATGTAAAAATGTGCTGTGTTTCGAACATGTCGACGTCAACGGCCTGGCGACATTGGTCGCATCGTACGTCAACGGACTTTTTCAGCAAACACCTGCGGTTTGGCAAATTCATTTGCCCGGACACATGACGCCGAACCAGCGAAACGCGGAGACTCCAAGGGATCTTTCCAGAGCCGCAATCTGACATCCAACCTCATTTCGAGAGAACAGAGATGAACATGAAACGAGTCGCATTTTTCCTGTTTTCCATCCTGCCGCTAACTTTGAGCGCAACCGCGCAACGACCGGATCCCGGGGCACAGGTTATCGAAGGGATTGAAGCCAAGCGGCAAGCTTATGCCGATGTGGCGCTGCAAATCTGGAAATTTGCCGAAACCGGGTACCAGGAAACGAAGAGCAGTGCTCTGCTTGAGGCCAGGTTGGCCGAGGCTGGTTTTACAGTGCAAAAGGGCGTTGCCGACATTCCTACGGCATTTGTCGCGAGCTATGGCAGCGGCAGGCCAATCGTCGCTTTTATCGGTGAGTACGACGCTCTGCCTGGGCTCTCCCAGGAGGCCCAACCTGAGAAGAAACCCGTCGCAGCGGGCGCCCCGGGCCACGGCTGCGGACACAACCTGCTCGGGACCGCGGCAATGGCTGCAGCCATTGGGGTGAAGGACTGGATGGCATCCGCGCATCGCGACGGCACCGTGCGCTTCTACGGGACGCCTGCCGAAGAGGGAGGCGAAGGCAAGATATACATGGTCCGGGCCGGCCTGTTCAAGGATGTAGACGTAGCCGTTTCCTGGCACCCGGGCGACAGCAACCAGGCAAGCGCCTCGAGCAACCTCGCCAACATCAGCGCCAAATTCAGGTTTCATGGCATTGCTGCCCATGCCGCAGCTGCGCCTGACAAGGGGCGCTCGGCGCTCCATGCCGTAGAAGCGATGGATATGATGGTTAATCTTATGCGCGAGAATGTTCCCCAGGAGACACGCATTCAATACATCATCACGAACGGGGGCGCGGCACCGAACGTCGTGCCTGATTTTGCCGAAGTTTACTACATAGCGCGGCATCCCGACATGCAGGTGCTCAATGGAATCTGGCAACGGATCACCGACGCCGCCAAGGGAGCGGCGCTTGGGACGGGAACCACGACGGATCTGGAGATTATGGGAGGCGATTACAACATCCTGCCCAATGCTTATCTGGCAGGGCTGCAATACAAAAACCTACAGCGACTCGGCGGCATCAAATACACGGACGATGAGCGCAAATTTGCCGAGGCGCTGCGGCGGACGATGCTCGGGCCGGCGCTGCCGTTGGGATCCGAAGAGAAGATCCAGCCTCAGAGCTCGACCATCACCCCGGCATCCACAGACCTGGGCGACGTGAGTTGGAACGTGCCTACCATCGGACTTACAACGGCGACCTGGGTGCCCGGCACATCCGCGCACACTTGGCAGGCGACGGCATGTGGCGGCATGACGATCGGGATCAAGGGGATGATGCTTGCTGCTAAGACCATGGCGCTGACCGGCGTCGATCTGTTCACCGACCCGGTGCACATTCAGAAAGCGCGCGCCGAATTTGAGCAGCGCCGCGGCAATGTCGTCTACAAGCCCATCATCGGCGATCGCAAGCCGCCCCTGGACTACCGCAAGTAGTAGTTTCAGGGACAAGCGCCGTATCATCGAAATTCTGCACGATTCCGCGGGAGGGTCGGACCCCAGACTCCTTTTTACCTCTTCCTCAAAAAGAGCCTTACCTCTCCAAACTCCATCGTGAGATGATGCTCCTTCTTCGCAGCTCCCCCTTCGGCAGCAGCCATGGGTTGAGGGAAACGAACGACCCTCTCTCCACTGTCGGACGCGACGACCATCGCCGCCCCTTGCGACGCGCGGACATTGTCCGGCTTTGAACTCCACATTCTTACTCCCGCTTTGGTCGCGATCCATCGAAGTAATTCCACCGGCAGGGGACCCACGCCAGCATAGTACGAAGTGAAGCCATTGTGCTCACGGCTCGCAAAAGCGATTTTACTGTTATCGGCCCATCGGCCGTGCACGCGAATTCCTTCGTCCTTTCCCTCCACCAAAGCGAATCGCGGGTAGTGAGGTTTCTTCACACCGAACTCCCGGAAGAACTTCGTGCCGGAGTCATCAATCAAACATCGAATCATCATCGGAGCGGGCTCGTCAAAGCGCTCAAAAGAAAAGCCGGTCAGCGTCTCCATCTGTTTAGGCTCGAAGCGTTCTGGACCGATGTAGCCCGGCGCATAGAACCAGACCACTGTGGCGCCGCTCCCGTTAAATAGGAGTTGAAGTTGTTGGACTTCTTCCTGGGTCAGGAAGAAAGTGTTTACCATAAGAAAAAGTTTGAAGCGTGATCGGTCATCGGACTTCAGATCAAACCTGTAGAGGAAGTCCGTTGGTGCGCCAACACGATGAATTGTCCGCGCCTGGGAGTTGACCATCCAGTGGCCGAAGAAATCGCTGATCACAATTCCAAAATTCTCCCAGGGTTCCTCCGCCCACCAGTGCCGCGTGGCAAGCCACGACTTTGGCTCGTACACGGCAGCGATCTGGGACACCGGGCTGATGTCGAGTTTCGGCCGATATGCAGTACCGAGTTCCACACACGATTTGATCACTCTTGTCATCGGCGGATCATCAAACCAGCACTTGTTGGCCTTGAAAGGGGGACTGAGGTGGCCGAAATCAAACAACCAGCCGGCATGCCCCGTGGCAAAGACCTGTCCGAGATCGCGCTGAAGAATTTTGAGCGTCCCTTCGACTGTGTCGGATCCCGAGCCCCCCTCACTCCTCCGCGTGGGCTCGAGGTAGGTGCTCGGATCCATTTCGGAGATGAACATCTTGTTATTCCGGCGTATCGATTCACTCAGGACTCTGTAGGCGCCGTCTCCTCCAACGCCGCGCGCGCGGCCAAGCCAGTTGCCCGCGTCGTCAATCACATCGCTATCCCAGACCTGGTAGCCCGGCACGTTGCTGCGCTGGTAGGTGTACGGCGTCGCGATGTAATCGATGTCAGGCGACGTGAGCACGGGCTCGGGCACAAGATGGCCCGCCTCCTGGATCATCACGTTCTCCAGCACGTAGCAAAAGAACGTGCCGCAGATGGCACGCCGTCCGGTCTCTTCTTTAATGACCTTCGCAAACGAAGCAACGGTGTCGGCGGTATTCTTGTGGTAGCGACGCTGAAATTCGATGACGTCGCGATCCCTTTCAGGATCGCGCATCAGCGGTCCCCCTCTGTTTATCCGACGCTCCACCGACGGAATCGGTCCGGCAATTTTTTCCATCGGCGCGCTGTAATCAGGCATCCATCGGCATCCGATATAATGCCATTCTCCCGTGTGCATGCCGGAGATTTGGTAGCCCATCATCCTGCTTCTGAGTGGCGACGCCTCCATATGCCTCAGAAAATCTCGCAGCATCGCGACGGTCTCTTTTTTATAGACCTCCGACGCAAATGAGGCCGCATAGGGATCGAACAACGCCGTCCAGTTAAACCCGCCTTCAATGACTTGCGCGGCTGCCTTGTACTGGCCGGCGTCGATTGGAAGCCCGCACTTTACCAGCTCCTCGGGATGCGCCTCCTTCCACCATACGGGAGCATAGGGATGCAGGCGGGGCAGGAAGAACGCATCGGGTACCAGCTCCAGGAGTTTCGCGAAGTACTTATCAAGCCTGGTCCAGTCGTATTGCGCCGGTCCGGTCCAGCCGTCCTCAAGTCCGATGAGCGGATGCAGGAATCGAAGGCCTGCTTTTCGGTAGCTTGGCGCTGTGTGAAGCAGGCTCGAGCTGACGGCGAGCAACGGGTACTCTTCCTTTCCGTTGAGATACAAGCGGGCACCGCCACGTTCCATGCGTACCTCGCATCGACACGCGGGTTCGGACTTTAAACGATCGAGCTGCTTCAGCAGATCGTTGTCGAATTCGGCAATCTTGTATTCGAACAATTCGAGAGCAGGCAAATTGGAGAGCGGCATGGCGGCAAGGGTGGCTCCGAAGAGTCTGATCGCTTCGCGTCGGTTCATGAGTGGGCCTTTCCCCTGATGAGGAGGAGAAGAGATAGCGTCGAGAAATCCGATACCATCTTTCGTAACTGTTTAGCTGCAGCGACAAAGATTTGTCGTCAACGACATAATGACTGAACCAACCTCAAAAGCTCAAAGAGCTCGAAGAACCTCCAAGGAAGCCTTGTCGAATCGGAAGGCGTCGGCCCTTATCGGGCCACAGAAGCCGATGCCTCTTGGAGATTCTTTGAGTTCTTTGAGTCTTTGCGGTTTCCTTTGCCTTTCAGTCATGCGATCTGGTTTAAAAAAAGCTCAACAGTTACCATTCTCGGGCGCTGCGTCAGTGTGAGGTAAGAATATTGAAAGATTATATGAAAAGAAATGAAAAATGCCGCGGATGAATATTGTCGCAACCGATGCTATTCTGTTCCTCACTTGACCAAGCGCTTTCCTGACGACTGAAATCGTGCTCGGATTTTCTACGCCGATTTCCTGGCGGTAAAGGGATGGGCAGATGAAAATGAACAGAGGTTTCCCGATATCACCGATCCTCGCCTTATTCGCATGTCTTCTGGTGAGTCCGAAACTCGCGCCACCCGCACAGCGGCCAGAAACATTCATCCGCCTCAATCAGGCGGGATATCAGCCTACCGGCGCGAAATCTGCCATCTCTTTCAGCACGGCGCCCCTCGCAGGAGCCTTCTTCCTGATTGAAGCCGGAAGTGGGCAGACGGCATTTGCGGGAAAGTTGAGCGAACCGCAATCTCAAGTATGGGGGACCTTCCGTCATCATGCTGAACTCGATTTCAGCCCATATAAGAAGCCGGGGAGATACTTTCTCAGGTTGGAGCAAACTGGTGCTGAGTCTTCACAATTTACGATTGACACGCCGGCTTACGAGATGCTTCCCGACCAGCTGCTGGAATTCATGAGGCAGCAGCGTTGCGGTTATAACCCGTTTCTCGATGCCGTGTGCCATCCCTTCGACAGCCGCACCGCCGATGGACCGTTGCCGGACGGCAGTTATCTTGATGCCCGCGGCGGCTGGCACGATGCCGGCGATCAATTGAAATACTTGCTGACCGCGAGCAATGCCACCGCCCAGATGCTGCTGGCCTACAAACTGGCGCCGCGAGTCTTCGGCGACAGAACCGACCAATGGGGCCAGCCGGCAGCGAATGGGATCCCCGATGTTCTCGACGAGGCGCGCTGGGGCCTGGATTGGATGCTGAAGCTGCATCCGGCGCCGGATCAACTTTACCACCAGGTTGGCGATGACCGCGACCACATCGGTTGGCGCTTGCCTCCAAAAGACACGAGCGACTATGGCTGGGGACCAGGCAGCTATCGAGTGGCTTATTTCGCGACAGGCAAGCCTCAGGGCCTGGGCCGCTACAAGAGCGAGTCAACCGGGATCGCCAATCTGGCGGGACGCTATGCCGCAGCCATGGCACTCGCCCACCAGATTTGGAAGAGCGATCGCAGGATGAAGCCCTATGCCGAGCGCTGCCTGCGTGCCGGCGTTGAAGTCTACCGCCTGGGGAAAACCCATGAAGGTGTTCAGCAGGGAAACTCCTATGGCTCGCCCTATCGTTACAACGAGGATACCTGGGCCGATGACATGGAATGGGGCGCCGCGGAGTTGTATCGCACCACGGGAGAGAAATCATACCTTGAAGACGCAAAACGCTACGCGCAGATTATCGGCGCCACCTCGTGGATGGGACGCGATACAGCCGCTCACTACCAGTTCTATCCTTTCATGAACCTTGGCCACTACGCGCTCTACGATCAGGTGGACAAAGCTTTTCAAAAGATACTTGCCGGATACTATCGGGACGGCCTCGAAAGCTGCCGCCGCAAGGGCGTGCAGAATCCCTACCAGATCGGTGTACCCTTCATCTGGTGCTCCAACAACCTGGTCGTGGCCTTGGCAACCCAGGGCTATCTCTATGAGGCCATGACCAGAGACGCGACCTACCGCTCGTTCGTTCGGGCTCAACTGGACTGGTTGTTCGGTCGCAACCCGTGGGGGACATCGATGTTTACAGGGATCCCGGACCCGGGGATCTTTCCGCGGGATCCGCATCTGCCCACGACTAACCTGACGGGCCGTTCGATCCGGGGCGGGCTGGTGGATGGACCCGTCGCAGAGACCATTTTCAAGAGCTTGAAAGGGGTCACGCTCTCGCGCCAGGATGCATTCGCTCCATTCCAGTGCGAACAGGCGGTCTATCACGACGACATGGCCGACTACTCCAGCAATGAACCCACCATGGACGGCACCGCCTCCGCGATTTTGCTGCTGGCGCTCTTTGCCGCCCAGCGGTAATTACTGCCGCAACAACTCGTCCACGCGCACGAACCTGTATTGCCTCGAAGCCAGGGCATCAAGCAATCCGCCCAGCCGTTCGTGCATCTTGTCTTTGCGCCCCGGCCCGGCACCGATATGCAGAAGCAGGATGAAACCGTTCAATCCATTCGGATCCGACCGTTCCTTATCCAGAATGCTCTTTAGAATAGCCTCGGAAGAAGCAAAGTTTTTGTCAGCTTCCTCTGTGTAATCGGCGTTTGATCTCGTTCCTGGAGTAAAATTGACGAGTTGCAGATTCAATTCCGCGCTCCAGCGTGCTATCTCCGAGTTGTACCACTCATAGGCCGGGAGCCAATAATGGATGCGATCCCTTCTTATGCCGTACTTCTCGAGTGTGGCCAGGTTGTTTTCGAGATCGCGGCGAAATTCGTCCCGAGTGACCAGAGTTTTCTTGTCCGTTTCCCAGGCACAATAGAGCAGGTGTTTGTCGGAGTGCGGTCCCAGGTAGTGTCCGCTTTTGACGATCTTCCGCACTAGATTTGTGAAGTCCGGATTGCGCAGGAAATCGCCGGTCAAAAAAAACGAGGCATGGGCGTGATGACGGCTCAACTGTTGCAGGATGATTTCCCCGCCTTCGCCAAACTCGTGCCCGGTGAAGACCAGGGCGATCATCCGCTGATCTATTGGCCCGCGGATGATCCCGCCGTCCCGATATTCCAATTTGGCTGTACCTGCCAGCAGCGTCAAGCAGCCTATCAGGCCCGCAATGAAATGGGTTCGCATCTTTTTCAAGTATACTGCACCGCATAGAACGATAAAATCACACTTGCCTTGCCTGAATCCAAATCCCTTTGGAAAGCATTCGGCGCGCACAATGGCGAGCGTGGATTAGGCGCGATTTCCGTCGAACTCTGCTGCTTGTTCGGCCTGGTTAGTCGCGCCCCGCTGCGTTTCGTTTACGGCAAGGCATCGACCTCGGAACACAAGCTCATCCGCAAGCTCATCGAAAGTCTCAGAAAAAACGACCTGCTCCTTTTGGATGCAGGTTTCTATTACTGTGCAACCCTCCTCCGGATACTGGCCCGCAAAGCGCACTTCCTCATTCCGGCAACAGCGAACATGCGTCCCAAGGTCCTCAGGTGTCTTGGTCCTGGGGACTATCTCTGCTGCATCACCGACTCCCATAATGGAGCAACTCTCCAAGTCAGGGTGGTCTTCGTCTACCGCAACGGCTTTCGCCGGCGCCGGCTGGTGACCTCACTTCTGGATCCGTCTTTGTATCCCGCCTCGGAACTGGCCGAGCTCTATCACATGCGCTGGGATATCGAGACCTTCTACCGGGATTTCAAGCACTCGTTGCGCGCCACTTCCTGGCATTGCCATACTCCTATGACGTTTCACCAGGAACTCCTCGTGCACATGATCACCTTGTGCCTGATTCGCTGCGCAATGCTCCAAGCCAGTCAATCGAAGAGCGCACCGATGAGTAGCTTCAGTTTTGCGCGGGCGCTCACCGAAACACGGCTGTTTCTGAAACTCATAGTCTCAGGCGGGTCGACTCTTCTCTGGTCTTTTGTCTGGGACCAATTGGTACGCTCGTGTGCACAACAACTGGTGAGGAACAAGCCAGATCGTCAATCTACCCGTGATCGCCAGCAGTATCGAAGAAAGAGCCGCGGCTTGGAGAAACGCCGCCCGGGCAGAAAATCCCAGCAAAAGCCGTCACGCACTCAGCAGCCTGAACCGGAATTCCTCAAAAACAGGAGGAGCGGTGTCTATCTCTTAAGTTAACAGCATTGGGTCCGACCCCAGTCTCACGCAGTCTTCCCAGTCTCCCAGGAGAAGATTTGTCTGCCCCGCCCTCCCTATATGGGTGTAGCATCCAGCCAGCCATGAAAATCCAGATAGCTGCTGTCCTGCTGCTATCAGCCGGGCTCGCCACTGCCGCGCAACTGCCGGCGACGGTGCCGTGCGAAATCCTCATTCCTGTTCTTGACGCCGGGAAAACTGTCGTGACCGCCATCGCGCCCGACGGCAGGGCGTATCCGGTTTTTCGCCCGGCGCCCGCCGGCAAACTCGTCGAGAACATACGGACAGAACTTGGCAAGAGCTTTGCGCAACAGGTGCTGCGACTCGATCGCTACGCGCGTAACCTGGTTGCGGCACGACCCGAGACGGCCCGCACGCTAGTCGAGGAACGGCTCGCCGCGCCCATGTACCTGTTGATGTCGGCCGAGGAGGGAGGTTTCGCACGATTCGGCTTCTGGCTGGAGGACGCCGCCGCAACGCGCAAACTCGTGCTGTCCGGCTATGTCGATCTCGTGGTCAGTCAGAACAGCGTTGAGACGGGCGACTTCGAGGAGATCTTTTCGCACGAACTGGGCCATCTCATCCTGAAAGCGCTCACTGGAGGTGTGGGCAACGGGCCGTCGCGGAAGATGCACCAGAGCATGAGCGTGACCGATTATCCGACCGCATTCGACGAGGGCTACGCAGAGCACTTTCAACCGCTTGCACGCGACGCCACCACCAACGCATACCTGCGAAAGCTCATGAGTGGAGTCAGCGCTACTGACTTCGAGCTATTCTGGCTCAGCGCCGCCGATGGCCAACTGCGTACCGACGGCGTCAAGCGCAACCTGTTCATTCATCGCAAGCCGCTGCCGGCGATTGCGCTCGATCCCCACCCCGACATGTACCGGCTGTTCATCGACCAGGAGACCTCCACCGCCTTTCTTCCCACGGAACTGAAGAATGGCCAGGAGATGATGGCGAGCGAGGGTATTATCGCGACGTTGTTCTATCGCATCGTGAATGACGATCAACTGCGCAAGCATTACCTCGAGCCGTCGTTCTATCAGCGGTTTCTTGGGGGCCCTGTCGAAGCGCCGGCGCAGGCCGTCACGCCATACGAAAACGTCAACCTGAAACTGTTTGCGGCAATGGAGACGTTGCGGAGCACGGAACGGAATCGGGCTCCGATGATCAACCTGGTCGAGCAGTACGCGAAGCTGTTTCCGGACGAGGCGAAACGCATTTACGCGATATTCATCGAGACGACCTGGGGCGCGACAGTTTCGCAGCAACTGGCGTCAGGGCTGGCGCATGCAGCCGCGGAAGGTGCACGCGGTGACATCGCCGCCTTTCGCCAAGACCATCCGTTCCCGTTGCTAGATTCCACCATCGCCCAGGTGGTGGAGCGAAAGATCGCGCTCGACGCGAGTCTCGGTTCGGAGCTGTGGGTGGCAAACACGGCGTTTAAGATTGCGCCTACCGTCTGGGGAACGAAACGGAGCGAGCCGCTAACCATGAACCTGAATACGGCAAGTGTTGCGGAATGGATGAGCGTGCCGGGAGTGGATTTGCGTATGGCGCGGAAGATCATCGCGGCGCGGGACGCGCGCGGAGTCTTCCGGTCGCTCGATCAGCTGCGCGAAGCTGGCGTGCCGTCGGATGTGATTGCGCGGTTGCGCGAGATGCAAGTAGCCATGGCTCAGCTAGGAGACTACAAGCGGGAATAGCGGCCGAGGAGACTTCATCGTGCAGTCGATCATCATGCTTGTGATCGGTTCTCGCTCCATTCGCGTTCTTCCGCGTGTATCCGCGTCCTAACAAATACGCCGCCCTATTTATGGAATCGCGCACTCAGACATTCCAGAGAAACTCAAGTGTGGACGCAAACCCAAAAATCGGAATAACGAGAACGTATATGTAGGCGGCATCTCGGAAGGCCTCAACGGGAACGCCTAGTAAACGAGAGTTTTTGTATTCAGGCCTTGACCAGGTGCGAGCGAGCCCCAGATTCACCCCGGCCCCACCGGAGAGCGTGTATCCAACTAGTTGGAGGGCCACAACCAAGCCATAGTAGAACCCACCTTCCATCGTTCTGAATCGACTTCGGTGGTTGCCGTCTACGGATACGATGCCACCGATCCAGCCGCGGTAAATGGCAAGGGGGAAAGGCGCAGGAGCGTACCATCCGGCGCCGGCCGTCAGTGTGGCCCCCAGCAGATTGCCGCCGAAGTCCAGAGAAGCCGCAGCGATTGGGTGTCCTCCGTTCGAATAGCGAAGAATGGATGAGGACGCCTGAGCTTTCGAAACGATACGATCCCGAACGGCCAGACTCCCTTGGTGCCCTATATGGACCGAGACCATCCCGGCGATCAGCCCGATCGCGTAAGCACAGCCCAGCAAGAACACACCAAGCCTTGCTCTGTGAGTTGCACGCTGCACTCGCGCAAAGATCTGTGATGTTCTTATCATGGTGATACCAAGTGGCGGATTATTGCGAACATCTGATTTCCAGGCAACAGTTACTATTGAGCTCGATTGGGTAATAATTGGGCTACGATCTCTCCATAATAGTAACCCCTGCGAATCTCGATGCGCTTCAGCAGCAACCTCTCAATAAGAAAAGGCTTTCGATCATTGATGGGGAGTGACGTAAAGGAAATATCGTAGATTCCGGCAGGAACGTCCACGACCGAGAAAAGGCCATCATCATTATCGAAGTCACGGTAATACACGGTCCAGGTCTCCGTTGTCAAAATTATATGAAATCTCTTTATCGGCTTGCCTGCTTCATCCACCGCCCTCCCATAAATGCCACCCTCGCCGCGCTTCAGACTTATGATCACCTCAGCATTGGGTGTCTCGCTGTCAAGGCGGCCTCCCGGCTGTTCGATGAACCCTGGAATGACCACCTGCGGAATATAGCCGGGCTTCGACACTTTAAACTTGCTCCCGGAGAGTGTTCCCGAAGAGCCGACAATTGAAAATCTGCCGTCTTTGTCGGTTCCTGCGACTCCGCCGCCACCATCCAGTTTTGCACCCTCCACAGGCATGCCGGTTTCGTCAACGACTCGGCCTTTGAAAACCTCTTTTGGGGAAACCTCCGCGTCTTCGAGGACGATTACCGATGGAGGAGCCTGTGGATCCACGCGCGTGATTTTGTTCTTGTATCCCACCGCATCGACTGTGCAATCGAACGGGCCCAAGTCTGGCGGAATGGCCAATTGCACGACTCCTTCCTCGTCACCCGTAGCGAAGTAGGCTTCATCGGACGCGTGACCGGGCGCGAAAGCTCTTGGGCTAGGGACAGCTTTTCCGCGAGCGTTTTTTACGCTAAATGAGAGCGGGAGCCCCTCTGCCAAGTGAAAATCGACACGCTGGCAATCTTTGGTCTTCAACTTGATTGCTGTGTCGCCCGGCAAGTGCCTTTCGGAAAACACCCAGAGGTTTCCATTGCCTTCAGGCAGCCCGCGCAAAAGATACTTGCCGGTCACATCGGCAGTAGTGAAAATCGGCGAAAAAGTTGAATGCAGAGTTGCCATAACGACATCTCCCATTGCCAGGCTGACCCGTGCACCTGGGATTGGCGCCCCCGCTTGATCGAGAACATATCCTTCAGCGCACGCGGGTGCCGGCAGGAGGCGATGATCCATTTCGATCGTCTCCGGAACCACAAAGTCGATCTGGGCTTCCTTCTGAGTGAATCCTTCCTTGCGCACTAGAACATATGCATGCATGGGTGATCTCAGACGGATCGTGTATCGTCCTTCGTTATCGCAAGTTTGGGAAATGAGAGGCGTTGGCCATTCGTATCTAGGCCACTCCCCCTTCGAGCTGTGCAACGAGACTACCGCCCCAGGCAGCGGCCCGCCCTGTTCCGATGTCACCTTCCCTATAAGGACAAACATTGCGTTTCTTTCGTAATCTTGGAGCCTCGCCTCCTTTACGGATATATAGGAAGGTCTTCTTTGTGGCTGCACGGAAAGATCGGCTCGCGTCTGAGGAATCTCGAACTTGTTTTCAACCGCGGAGGACGCTACTCGGTGAGCGAGCTGATTATTTCGCTGCCTTTCTGAATGCCAAAGCGTGCCCAGGATCAGAACCAACAACAGAAGTAACCAGAGCCACCGCCTCCGTCTGCCTGCCATTATGGCCTCCATCCTCAGATTTTTCGGTTATGCCTTCCAGGATTTGCAGGCTGGTCCGCGACCTCGATTTTATGCCTAACTTACGGATAAGTGAGCTAGAATCGCAGACTAAAGATTCTCCGGAGGATTGCACCATGACTCGCAAAATGTTTGGGCTAACGCTCGCATGTGTCCTCGTCATCGCCGTTTCGGCTGCGCCGCAGCAGCCACCCGCTCAGAACCCGCCGGGCGGCGCGCCGGGCCAGGCGCAGTCGCTGACCGTCTGGGTCCCGCACACTGTCACGCCTGAAAAGCTAGATGCTGACCTCAACGCGAAAATCCGCACTGAGGGCATGGAACATTCGAAGATCATGTGGATCGAACACATGTTGGCCGATGTCTACGGCCCGCGGCCGACTGGCTCACCCAGCCATGAAGCGGCGGCCAACTGGGCAATCAAGACGATGCAAAGCTGGGGCATGACGAATGCTCACCTCGAGCCGTGGGACTGGGGCCACGAAGGCTGGTTAAACGAGCGCGCATCGGGCTTCCTCACTTCGCCGGTCAAGGCCAACCTGAAGTTCGAGGTGGTTGCCTGGTCGCCGTCGACGAATGGAACAGTATCCGGTCCTGTGGTGAAGCTTGTCCCACCGCACGGCCCGATGGCGCCGGCCGAACCAATGGCCCCGGCCGCCGGCGGCCGAGGGGGTTCCGGCGGTCCCCAGGGTCCGACCTACCTCGGACCAACCGAGGCTGAGTTAAACACCTACCTGATCGATAAGGCACCGCTCGTAAAGGGGGGCATCGTCATGGTCGGCGACTGGACGTACGTGCCGATTAACTTCACCGAACCTCAGAAGCGGATTGCCGACGATGTCGCCAAGGCCCGTTATATGCCGCCGGATCCCAACGCGCCCCGCGGACGTGGCTTTGGCGTCTTCCCGGGCGGCGGGGGCCGTGGCGGCGGGGCAGCGCCGGCCGCCGACGGCCGTTTGACGACGCAGCAGGTCAACCAGCGCATCGCCACGTTCCTGCGCGACAATCCGCCGGCGCTGCGTCTCAACGACGCTGCGCGCGCCCAGGGCATCATCGTCGGACAGAATCCGCCGAGCTACGACCACACGACCCAGGTGCCCGGCGTCATCCTGCGCAATGATGACTACGGACGCATCTCGCGCATCATCGACGACGGCACTGCGGTCACGGTCGAGTTCAACATCGTCAACCACTACTATCCCGAAGGCAAGATGTCGTACAACACGATTGCGGAGATTCCCGGCTCGGACAAGGCGGATGAAGTCGTGATGCTCGGGGGTCACCTCGACTCCTGGCACACGGCCACGGGAGCGGCCGATAACGCGATCGGCTGCGCGATCATGATGGAGGCCGCGCGGATTCTCGAGACAGTCGGCGTCAAGCCACGTCGCACCATCCGCGTTGCCTTGTGGGGCGGCGAAGAGGAAGGGCTGCTCGGATCGATCGCTTATGTGAAGCAGCACTTCGGCTCGGCCGAGGCGCCGACGAAAGAGTGGGCCAAGCTCGACGCCTACTGGAACATTGACTCAGGCACGGGCCGCGTCCGCGGCGCATCGATCTTTGGACCTCCGGAAGCCGGCGTCATCCTTGCGCAGTTCTTCAAGCCTTTCGAGGAGTGGGGCATTTACGGCGCGGTGACGACCGTCAGCCGCGTGACCAGCGGCACCGACAGCACGTCGTTCAACAACGGCGGCTTGCCGGGCATCGGCACCCAGCAGGACCCGATCGAGTACAACAGCATCACCCACCACACCAACCTCGATACCTACGAACGGATCATTCCAGACGATGTGATGAAGGACGCAGTAATCACGGCGTCGGTTGTCTACCATATCGCAAACCGCGACAAGATGATGCCGCGCTTCGCTCCCGACGAGATGCCGGCGCTGCCGGCAGCCCGGGGCGGTGGCGCCGCCGGCGGCCGCGGCGGGAACGCGGGGCCGTCAGCGGAGAGCCACATCTTCGCGGCCGCGAAGAATAAAGCGTTAGCCGTCGCCGCGCCTGGATTGCTCGGCGCCGGTGCGGCCGCGGGCCAGGCGGCCGTGACGTCTACAGGGTCCATCGACACCAACCCGACGCACGGCAAGGTCACACTCAAGCCCGATGGCAGCTTCGTCTATACGCCGGACAAGGATTTCGCGGGCGCCGATTCGTTTACCTACAAGATCAGCAGTGGCGGAGTCACCAGTACCGCAGGCACCGTGACGTTGGTGGTCAAGTGAAGAAATGAGGCAATGGGGCAAGGCCGGCTTCCATCGCCGCCTTGCCTCATTCCTTCAACGATCTCACACTTGTTTATTATTCTCTCCCCAAACAAGAAAAGTCGCGCCGGCCTACGACCTCTTGACTAGATCTCCAAGCAGAATGACCAGGGCCGTTATAGCAAGGATTGCAGAACACGCAGGTCGTTCTTCCTTGCCACCATTCCTCTCGAAGATGTATTTGCTTCCGTATTCCACCATTGCCGTCGGGGAACCGGACAAACGCCGGGAAATCCGAATTGTGAGATAACTCTTGTAAATTCAACGAAATGCCTACAGACAAGGCCGGATCTCGGAAAAACTGTCGGGTTTCTGTACAAATCGGTTGATAAGACTCGTTTACAAAAAGGATTTTAGCCTGAGGTTTCTCCGCGAAAAGTCCAATGGATTCAATAGAATCTAACTGTGTGTTTCCTGCCGGCCGGAAAACCGGCGTTGTGGTGTCGATATTGCTTTCAATTAGAGGCGATTTCTTGCAACGAACCGGATAGGGCTGCCGACCTATCACGACATAAGGGAACAAGACTCCCGATGCAGGACACAATAACCATGCCGACAATCCGCACAGAGGTTCCTGGCGCTATGCCAAACGACGCCGCCCAGGAGGATCCGACTCTCAAATCGCGGTCCAGGCGTTTCCCCATCCAGACCCTGCTTCGCTATCGCCAGAGCGGTACGACTGACTGGAACGAAACCACCACTGTCAACATCAGCTGCTCCGGCGTCCTATTTGAAACCGCCGAGAAACTGCCGGTCGATACTTTTCTTGAAATGCAGATCCTGTTTCCGGCCAAGACCACACGGGGGGTACCCTCGAACGTCCGCTGCCGAGGGCCGGTCATCCGCACGGCGCCGTCTCAGGCAGCCGCAGCGATACACTACTACCGCCTTCGACGGACCACGACCTGATCGGGTCCCTACTTGATGCGCTTCCGCATTGAACGGGGTCGGACCACGGTAAGTTGAATCTTTCCAGGACGATACCTCTCAGACACCCCCATAAAACAGGGTTACACGCAGTTTTCGGCCTCATTTTCTCGTTCTAAGGAACTTCGCTGGTGGCCAATCCCAACTGCGCCCATCAGGGTGTTGGCTTGGGCATGGCGGTTCGCAGCTCTCTGTCGCGCTCGCAAAGCAGGATTGCACGGTTTCTTACTAGCGACTCGTTTGGAGTGCGAGAAAGTCGTCGACCATGGGACGCAGCTTACGCGCCTGCACGACAGGCGCGGGCGCGCCGTCGGGCGCCGCGAGTCCGGCGCGGTTGTGCCAGAGGGTGGCGAGTCCGATGCGCGCGGTGCCGAACAGGTCGAATCCGGAGCCCGCGACGAACAACACGCGTTCTGTCGGCAGTCCGAGTTCGCGCAGCGCCAGGCGATAGGGCGCAGGGTCGGGTTTGTAATTTCCGGCGCGTTCGGCTGTCACGATGCATTCGAAGGGTGCCTTCAGCCTCGCGGCGGCGCGCCGGCCGAGCCGTTCCGAGCAGTTGGTCACAACCCCCAACCTGTATGCGGGTGCGAGATCGCGCAGCAGCGCGCAAGCGTCGTCCCAGGGCCGCAAATCATCCCATGATGCTTCGAGCCGGGCGGCATGTGATGCGCTGAGTCCGCTGGCAAGCGCGGCCTCCGCAACCAGATCTTCATAAGGCCGGTAGGCCCCGCAGCCGTAAGTCAGACGCAGGTATTCGGCGCGCCACGCGCGGCCAGCGTCCTCGCCACCCGCGACGCGGTTCCAAAGCGACCAGGAATCGAGCAGCGCTGTGAGCAGGTCGAACAGGATCGCGTCGTATCGAGTCATGGCGGCAAATATAGAGCCACGGTTTACAAGTGAAATTAGCGGCTTTTGGGAATCCAGTTACGTTGACTTTCTCGATTGATCCCGAGACCCATTATGGATCCGGACGAGACATATTACTCCAGGACCAGCTGAGAGAATTGCAATTCTCACGCACTGCCGACATCAGTTGACACAATCAGTAAAGTGGAATGAGGACGGACACAATGCCGTTAACTTAAGGGGAGATTCATCCTCGAGCAGAAATCAGACGGCCACGAATTTCACGAATTCCACAAAAATGGCCCTGAAGAGCCGGTCGACAGATGGAAGATTTCGTGGAATTTGTGAGATTCGTGGCGTCTTCTTGAATTCTTGCTTAAGTTAGCAGCATTGGGACGGACGAGCGGAGGCCTTGACCTCGATGGAAGACGCGGCTCGTCCTTGCTATTAGCCGATCGGTTGAAAATGATAAAGTGAGCGGTGCTGGAAGAGTGCTCGAGGCGTCAGGACACAAAGGAACCATGCCGACCACGATGGATCTCAGAATGCTGATGACATGGAAAGCGCTGCTTTCCTCGTGGGACGCCTGGCTTCTCACGTTCGCTCTTGCGGTCCTTGTCCCAACGGTCGGCTATCTGCGCTTTCGCCGCCTGCAGAGACACACCGGTCCGATCGTTCCAATCCGAAAGAAACTCGTTTTCTACGCCGTGATCATGTGCGGGCAATGGGCACTCGTTGCCGCAATGCTCCTGGTGGTCAGGCGGCACGGACTCTCCTTGGCCGACGTTGGAGAACGCCTCGGAGACGCGCGTCTGACATTCGCCGTCACGTTCGGCCTGCTCGTAATCCTGGCCTTGGTGACGGTGATCATCCTGAGGCGGTTCAGGCGCGCGCAGCCACAAACCCTCACCGCTGCGGTCGGCCGCCTGCGGAAGTTCTCGCCAGCCTTTGGCCTGGAAATGGCGGTTTTTGCGTTTGTCTGTCTGACAGCAGGTGTCTGCGAGGAACTTCTGTACCGCGGCTGGCTCGTGAACCTGCTCCGGGCAGCAACCGGCTCGGTCTGGGTTGCAATAGTGGTTGGGGCCGCCGTGTTTGCGATCGGTCACGCGTATCAGGGCACCAAAGCAATGCTGCGCACGGGCTTCGTAGGGCTTCAGCTCGCTTACCTGTTCGTCACCGTAGACAGCCTGATACCGGGTCAGGTAATACATGCTGCATTCGACCTTGTGATGGGTTTCGCGTTGGCCACTGCGGTGTCTCGACTGGGCACGATTGAGGCGGAATCAGGCCGTGCGGCACCTTCCGTCACCACCAGAACCACGGCCTAGCTGGCGAAATGGCCCCAACTGGTAAAGCCATGCGAGCGACACTCGGCTCCGTGGACAGGCATGGGACTTCAACAGATCGAGATGCCGCGCATTACCTATCCAAGACTTCCCGAACCGGATCGCGACATATGCAAACGGGTGTTTTTCTGAGCTGGCGGCACCCTCCGATCGTGCCGAACTCCGCAAGCATGTGAAAATTACAATCGTTTCGGCTCGTCCTGGAGTAATATGGCTCGTCTGGATCCATTATCGGTTTCGGGATCATTCGCGGGAAGCTAACGTATTAGGAATTCTCGGAGGTTAAGGAGAATTCTCTGGTGCCCCATGGAACGTGAACGCTTCAGCCTCCTCGGCCTCATCGGTCGAATTGTGCTCCCCTTCGTTCTGGTCTACGGGACCTGGAATCCGTCGGGCCCATCGTTCTATCATTGGGCCATCGCGCCCTTTTTCTCGGGCACGCCGGCGATTGGACCATTGAAGGTCCTGGTGGCTCTGCTCCTGCTCGTGGGTTGGGTTGTGGTGATCCGGGCGACGAGGCGGTCGATCGGACTCGGCGGCGCGATCGTGATCGCGGGCATATTCGGCGCTCTTGTCTGGCTGCTCATCGCCAAGGGGGGTGTCTACCAACCGCACAGCACCACGGCCTTTTCGCACCTGGGACTTGTGGCGTTCAGTCTGCTCCTCTCCATCGGGATGAGTTGGGCCATCGTGCGCCGGAAGCTGACCGGTCAGGTCGAAGTGGATAGCAAGCGGGGCTAGCATTACTCTGTTATGTAGAGTCGAATATTACTCGACCAAGTCTCGTTCCGCCGCATGTGCAGTAGCCGGTCCACCTCCAGAGACGCAAAATGGCTCAAAATGGAGGGCCGCCGGTGTTCGCGCAAGCCCAGGAGCAGCCTGCGCCAGCGGCGCCGGCGGGCGAGGGGACGCAGCAGTTTGCCGATCTGGGAGATTTCAAACTTTTGAGCGGCGCCATCATCCGCAACTGCCGCGTCACTGTTTCTTTGTCAGCACCATCGGGAATGCTTTGCCGCCCTGCGACCACTCGCCGGTGAGTGTTTTTCCATTTTCGCTCAGCTTGCCGTTGTATCCCGCGGGGATGAGCTTCACCTCGATTTTGAGGAACTGCTATCTACTCATTTTAAGAAAGAACCTAAACGTTAAATCGCGGAAAAGTCATCCACAGGAGCGGGAGACACAACCCCCTTTCCTTCCATTTCTCAAACAATATTGACACCGTGAGGCCCCTGCAGGTTTCCTTTAATTCGGGGCCGCATCAGCAGAAGCTGTAATCAAGGCGGCAATCCTTGGCAGATCCGCAGGCGCGAGGGCTATGATCGCGTTCTTGGCCGAAACCGCAATAACCATGCCGGCAATCCCACTCAATAGGCAGAGCAGAACGCTTTCCGTGAGTAGCTGGCGAAACAGGCGCATTCGGGAGGCGCCAATGGCCGCGCGCACGGCCTTGCGCAAGAATTTACTGTCGGACGCCGAGAATGGCTATAGAATGGGCCGCCATGGCTCGATGGGGCAATTTGGGGCAGGCGAACCAATTGACATAACACCATTACGATGATGCCGGGGCGCTACGCGACATGACTCACCCCTATGTACGGCTTGGGCTGTGATGACAATGCAAGGCCCCGGTCCCCGGCAACCGCCGCTTCTCTGAGCCCTGCCGCTTGCTCCGTGGCCCGGTTGTAATATCCGTGTTCGTCGGTCGACCGGCGGCACACAATAGGAGGCTTTACATGAATTACCATGCTACGCGATCCCATAGACGCTTCGGGCTTCCTGCGCTCGTCCTCGCGCTCTTTGTCGTGTCTGCTTCGGCGTTTGTGTTTACGGCGACACAGGCACAAAGCCCGGCCAAGAAAGTCCTGACGGTCGACGATTACACCAAGTGGCGCAGCATCAGCGGCCAGGAGATTTCGGGCGACGGCAAGTGGGTGGTCTACGGGCTGTCGTTTACCAACACTCTCCCTGCAGATTCGAAACCGGTCCTGCACCTGCTGAACCTCGAGACGAACCAAGACCTGGAGATCCCTAACGCGACCGGGGGTACCTTTTCCGCCGACTCGCGCTGGGTTGCCTACCACGTCGATCCGAGCGGAGGTCGGGGCGGCCGAGGCGGTCGTGGCCGTGGAGCTACGCCGGTGGGCGGCGCGGGTACCACGACCTCGGCAGGCGGTGCAGGCAGCACAGCACCGGTTGCCGGCGAGGCCCAAGGCGGTGCGCCGGGCGCCCAGGCGCGGGGTACGAATGCGACTCCGCCGACGCCCCCGCAGCATGTCGAATTGCGCAACCTCACGACCGGCGCTATCCAGTCATGGCAGGACATCGAAACTTTCACGTTTTCCGCAAACTCGAACTATCTGATTCTGCGGCATCGTGCAGCTGGCGCGGCGGGCGCGACCGGCGCTGCCCGTGGAGCAGCGGGCGGCGGCGCCGCCAGCGGAGGCGCGGCAGCCGAAGCCACTAGCACGCCTTCCGGTCCGCGCGGCGTCGACGTCATTTTGCATAACCTCGCGACCGGGCGATACCAACTCCTGGGCAGCGTCGGCGATATCGCGTTCAACAAGGCAGGTGACCTCCTCGCCTACACGGTGGACGCCGCCGCGAAAGACAGCAACGGTCTGTTCGTTCTTGACCTGCGCAACGGGCGCGTGAATGCGATCGACACCGACGCCAAGAACTACACTCGGCTCACGTGGAGCGAGGACGGCACTGCGCTCGCCGTGCTCAAGGGGCTCGATGTCGAGAAGATGCGCGAACGGGATAACATTCTTCTTGCGTTTCCGGACGTTCAGGCGGCGCTCGGTGATGCGCCTCCGACCCCTGTGACACTCGATCCATCAAAGGCGGCCGGATTCCCGAAGGGTTGGGTCGTGAGCGATCGCGCAACCCTCTCGTGGAGCGATGACAAGAAACGCGTTTTCTTCGGCATGAAGGAGCAAGTCGCCGCTCCCGCCACAGGCCCACGCAAAAGCACCGACGAAGCCGCGGATTTGGACGTGTGGAACACGGTGGACGAGCGCATCCAGTCGCTGCAGATGATGCGGGCGGATACCGACAGGAATTTCACGTTTCGCCAATCTTTCGACGTATCCGCGGCGAAATTCGTAAAGCTTGCGGACGCCACGATGCGCGAACTGGACGTTGCCGCCGACGGCCGTTGGGCGGTCGGGCGCGACACGCGCGGGTATATCTCCGACTACAAGCCGGCGGCCGCAGACATCTATCGCGTGAACACCACTACCGGCGAACGCACATTGATGTTGAAAGCTCAGCTGATCAACACGTCGACGGGCAGTCACACGTACGGCATCTCGCCCGACGGCCACTATTTCCTGTACTGGAAGGATAACAAGTTCCAGGCATACGATCTCGACGCAGGCACCAACCGGACGCTCGGTGGCGGTAGTCCCGTGAGCTTCGTCGATATGGAATTTGACCATCCGGGCCCACGGCCTTCTTATGGCATTGCGGGCTACACCAAAGACGGCAAGGCAGTCGTGGTTCAGCATCGGTACGACTTGTGGCTGTTCCCAATTGACGGCTCGGCGCCGCGAAATCTCACGAACGGCGTGGGCGATAAAAACGAGATTCGGTTCCGATACGTGCGCACCGAACCGCCTGACCAAGCCGTTCCGGGCGTTCCCGGAGGCCCTGGTGGCGGAGGCGGAAGAGGAGGCGGCGCCGCCCAGCGCATGACGATCGATCTGTCAAGACCCGTCACGCTGTCGGCCTACGGCGAATACACCAAGAAGGCAGGCTTCTACGAACTCGCGGGTGGACAACTGAAGGAACTCGTGTATGAGGACGCGTTTTTCAGTAACCCCACGAGAGCCGCAAAGGCGGACAAGTTCCTTTTTACGCGCGAGACGTTCGTGGATTTTCCCGATCTTCGTGTCTCCGGCCTTGACTTCAAGGATTCGAAGAAGATTTCGGATGCCAATCCGCAGCAGGCGGAATATATGTGGGGTCACCGCATCCTGTTCGACTTCAAAAACAAGGACGGCTTGCGGCTGCAGGGCGTCCTGGCCCTCCCCGACGACTACAAGACGGGCGAAAAACGGCCCATGCTTGTGAATTTCTACGAGAAGAACTCACAGACCCTGAACCGGTACTCCGCGCCTTCGTATCTGTCGAGCATGGGATCGTCGCCGATTCAGGCCGTGAGCGAAGGCTACATTACGATGCTGCCTGACATCCACTTCCGCACCGGCGCGTCGCACAGCGACATGCTCGAGTGCGTGGAGGCCGCCACGAGGAAAGTGATCGAGATGGGCTACGTCGATCCGAAACGGATCGGGATCAACGGGCACAGCTACGGCGGCGAAGGCGTCGCCTTCATCGGCACGCGGTCGCGGCTCTTCGCCGCGATCGGCATGGGTGCGGGCGTCACAGACCTGTATTTCGACTTTAACATCAACTGGGGATGGTCCTACCAGGTGATGACAGGGACCGGCCAGAACCAGCCTGACTACTACCTCTACAACCAGGGGCGTGAAGGGGTGTCACCCTGGGACAATCCCGAATTGTACAGTTTCGAGTCCGCCCTCACGCACGTGCGAGAAGTCACGGCGCCGTTTCTCATCATGCATGGCACGGCAGACCCGACGGTATCGTTCAATAACGGGATGGCGTTCTACAATGCGATGCGCTACAACAACAAAAATGCGATCCTGCTGGCATACGCAAACGAAGGACACTCACTTCGCGGACTTGCCAATCGCAAGGACCTCACGATCCGCTACTTCGAATTCTTCAATCACTACCTCAAGGATGCCCCGGCGCCCAAATGGATGACAGAGGGAGTGCCGTTCCTCGAGAAGGAGGCGAACCGGGATAAGTAACCGAATTTCGGGGACAGGCACCAAACCTCGAAATTATTCGAGATTGGCGAATGTCAGCTTCTGCGGAATTTCGAGGTCATGGTGCCTGTCCCAATGCTGCTAACTTAAGCACAATTTAAAAAGCTTGTTACAGATTCCACAGATTTCACTGAATGTTCTTTCCCACCAGCCGGGCTTTTTCGCTTTTGACTCTGTGTAATCTGTGAAATCTGCGGCAAGCCTTTTCGCGCATGTGCAAGACGGCGGCCTTCCATTATGCCTGAACTTCCGGATATCCTGATTTATCTTGAGCAGCTCCAGACGCGTGTTGTGGGCCAGCGCCTGGAGGTGATACGGGTGGTGAGTCCGTTCCTGGTGCGAACCTATGATCCGCCGCTGAAAATGGCAGAAGGGAAACGGGTCCTTGGTCTTGAGCGAATCGGCAAACGCATCGTATTCCGACTTGAAGAGGAATTATTTCTGGTGCTTCATCTCATGATCGCGGGCCGGTTGCACTGGAAATCACCTGGCGCAAACATGCCCCGTAAAGCTGGGATTGCCACATTCTGTTTTTCCAACGGCACTCTCCTGTTGACCGAGGCAGGCAGCAGGAAGAGAGCGTCTCTGTGCCTGGTTCGGGGCGGGGCTGGACTTGAGCAGTATGACCCTGGCGGACTTGAATTGCTGGACTCTGACCTGGAATCGTTCCGAAAAACTCTCGCAAAAGAAAATCACACCCTCAAGCGCGCGTTGACGGATCCTCACATTTTCAGCGGCATCGGCAACGCCTATTCGGACGAAATCCTGCACCGCGCCCGCCTCTCCCCGCTGAAACGCACCGGCCAGCTCGACCCCGATGAAGTTGCACGCCTCCATCAGGCCGGGCAGGAGACGCTGCGGTTGTGGATTGAGAGGTTGCGCCGCGAGACCGGATCCGGATTTCCGGAAAAGGTCACTGCCTTCCGCGCGGGCATGGCGGTGCATGGCCGTTATCAGAAGCCTTGTCCGGATTGCGGTGCGCCGGTCCAGAGGATCGTGTATGCAGAAAACGAGACAAATTACTGTCCGAATTGTCAGACGGGTGGCAGATTGTTAGCCGATCGCGCCCTTTCACGGCTGTTGAAACAGGACTGGCCGCGCAGCCTGGATGATCTCGAGGAAATCAAGAGGACAGCTCGGGAACGGAACCGCACTGCGCCGATGCCTGCCCCTGCAGCAGCGCTGCCCGTGCCTGACCGAAATCCGACTGCGCGCTTTTCCGATCGAGTCGACAATTATGTGCGCTACCGGCCGGATTATCCGGATGCAATCCTGAGCTGCCTCGGAAGGGAAGCGGGACTCATGCCCGCCTGGGTCATCGCCGATGTCGGTTCCGGGACCGGCATACTCTCCGCCAAGTTCCTGAAGCACGGGAATGTCGTTTATGCAGTCGAGCCCAACGACGAGATGCGCGCGGCCGCCGAGAAGTGGCTTCGCGGGAATGTCGGTTTCATCAGCATCAAGGCGACTGCAGAAGGAACCACACTTTCTGCAGGCTCTGTGGATCTAATCGTTGCCGGACAGGCTTTTCATTGGTTTGATCAGGACCGTGCCCGGATGGAATTTCTCAGGATTCTGAAGCCTCGAGGATGGGTCGCGCTACTGTGGAACACGCACAAAATGGACAGCACTCCTTTTATGCGGGAGTATGAACAGCTGCAGCAGACCTTCTCCATCGACTACCAGCAGGTCGATCGCCGCAACATCACGGCGGAGTCATTAGGCAAATTCTCGCCGTATCTGCAAAAGCGCACGTTCCCCAATGCCCAGGAATTCGATTTCGAGGCGCTCAAGGGAAGGCTGCTTTCTTCCTCATATGCACCGCTTCCAGGCCACCCGAATTTCGAGCCCATGATTGCAGAACTCGAGCGTATTTTCGCCCGCCATGAAATCGGCGGCGCCGTGCGCTTTGAATACGAAACAGAACTTTACTTCGGCCCGCTCCGTCAGGATTGAGAATCTCGGCTTATCGCGGCAGAGAATGTTGAGATGAGGTTTTTGGAAACACAACACACGTTTGTCGAGCGGACCCTCGGCCGATGGCGCTGCGATGCTCCGCCTGAGAGCTCATGCGGCAATTTCATTAACCTCTATCAGGTTCAATCACTTCTGCAGGCTCTGGCGCAGGAATGCTAATACTTTCGGGGTGGCGTCAAGCGAGGACTCCGCACTGCCTTTCGGCGAGCCTCCCAGGTCGACCGGCTTACCTGACACTGGATGTGTGAATATCCCATGCCAGGCAGGAAAAATCCCCGGCCGGCCCGCATCGTGTCCGGCGTGAGAGTATTTCAAGTTTTCGCAATGGAAGGGGAAATGAGTTTGTTTCAGGCGGGCTACAACCGCATCCGCCATCGCGGAAGAGTCCCAGACGTGGTCACTGTCGCCTGAGATCAGCAGCACCGGCCCACGCGTTTTCTCGACCTCGATAGCAGCGTCCATCGCCGCCCGCGCGTCCCGCATGGAGCGCAGGGGCATATAGGACAATGGCCTCCCAGTCCACGTCCAGGCATAGGGAACCCGGTTATCTCCACAACATGCGGGATAGCGAACATTGGCCGGCACGTATGCTACTACCGCTCCGATCTGCGGAAACATCGATCCTAACTGCAACGCGAGTTCGCCGCCCCGTGAGGAACCTACGACTGCAAGCCGATTGCCCGCCACCTCCGGACGGGCCGTCATCCAGGTCAGCGCACGCTGGAAGTACTCCAGCGGAATGGCTTCGAGCTTTGCGGGCAGATCTTCGTAGCGAAAGTAGGCCAAAGCTAAGGCAACAAATCCATGCGAGGCCAACCAGGCCGCCTCTCGCATGGGGACACCGCCCTCTGAGCCTCCAACCACCAGTACGCCTGGATAATGGCTTTTTGTGTCGGGTATAAAGAGCACGCCGTGGAGACCTTGCTCGCGCACCACTACTCTCTGGATGCCTTCGCCGATCATCATCTGCACGAGCCGCGCACTCGAAACCTGTTTGCCCTGCCTCATCAGCTTTATGTCGATAATCTGAGGGCCAAAGTCACGCGGAGGTTGATACCGGGTTGCTTTTTTTTCAGCCGGCATCATGGACCATATCAATCCCATCGCCGAAACCTCTTTGTACGATCCTGCCGCGGGAGCCTGCTTCGACGCATCCACTGTTCCGTCGGCGTCGGCGATAAACTCGGCCTGGGATGTCCAGCGGACGCCGGCGCCATCGGACAACTCTGCTACGATCAGCGCGTGTTCGTTCGGCTGCAATCCATGCGCACGAATGGCCGTCGGTTCATCCATCAGCAGACGATCAGGGATGACCTCGAGCGTTTGGGCGTAAAGAGTGCCGAATCCGGTTGTACAAAGACAGGCTGCAACAACCAAGACTAAATTCATCAGCGGGCTTCCTCCGTTGTACTGAAATTTGATACAAATTGTGCTACAGACAGCCGTATCGAAGCCAGAGGCATTTGACGGACAGATGAGATGAGAAGCTGGCGCAGATGCTCGCTAAACTGGCCTGCGGCGATCGGTATATGAGAAGAGCATGACACCCACGAATGCCGTGACCCCCCCCCCCGCAAACCAAGGAGACGAGAGCATGACGGCAAGACAACCAAAAACCATAAGGGAATCTCTTGCGGCGTTGCCGACGGAGCGGAG
>Ga0187882_1001104_pt1 | contig 28153 bp, 20 predicted proteins | sample June2016WEW_19_1_3_FD_132991 | JGI IMG/M metagenome (GOLD analysis project Ga0187882, IMG submission 132991) | Peatland microbial communities from SPRUCE experiment site at the Marcell Experimental Forest, Minnesota, USA - June2016WEW_19_150 | ecosystem: Environmental > Terrestrial > Soil >... | reverse complement strand
GCTGCGTGACAGTGGCGCTCAAAACGCAATCACGCGTTCCTTGAGCAGCAATGCGATTCCCGCGTAGCCGCCGATGATGATGAGCGCCTGCATGAGGTAGCTGGATTGCCGCCTCAAGACCAGATGCGTCACGATGAGGTACCAGAAGTCGAGGCAGAACGGGCCGAGGGCGCAGAACGCCGCTTTCATCAGCCACTTCTCGTCGGGGCTTCCCCAGCCCCATGCGGCGAAACAAGCCACTGGCAGGAGCAGCACGAATGTGTTGAACGCCAAAAAATTCATCAGGCTTCGGATCATTGCTTTCTCTCTTTCAGCTTGCCCAGTTGGTTTCGGAAGCCGATCAGTGCCTTACTAGCCTATCCCGAGCAGATTTCTTGAGTTCTTCGGGAGCGCCGGGGCAATCGTCGGCGAAGTGGCGGTTTTCGATCTCTGGGCTGTAATTTACATACACATGGTCGCAGTGGAGGCACCAGCCGACGACGCTGTTCAATTCGGCTTCGCCGCAGCCGCACTCGCAACTGGGCCGCTCCCGCCACCTCTGGGCGAGCGCAGGGTCGGGCTCGGAAGACAAAGCCTCCGCTATGCTCCGTTGCTGCTCGGCTGCGTGCTCGGGGCAGGCGCGAAGCTCGACTGGGCATTCGCTGTGGTCGTGTCCTTCCATGGGAAGGCCGCAGATGCATTCGCAGTCTCCGCTGCACTGCCAGTCGTGCCCCGCAAAATCGCAGTAGTGGCGATGGCTCATGCTTCTCCTCACTGGCCGCTTATGCGGCGATGGTCATCTCTCGTTGATTTGCCTCTTTAACCAGCCGCACGACAGTGGCACGGGACACCCGGTGGCGCTTCGCCACCTGCGTCAGGCTCATGCCGGAAAGGCGGTCTCTCACGATTGCCGCCCGATCAACGTTCAGGGGCGCACGGCCGAGCCGCTGTCCTTCAAGCCGCGCCCGGCGCATTCCTGCCCGGATGCGCTCCACGATTAGGCTTCTTTCCAATTCGGCGATGCTGCCTACCATCGTGATGAACATTCTGCCCATCGGACCGCTCGTATCAATACATTCCCTGCCGCTTATGAATTCAATATTCAGCGCGTGGAGTTCATCGACAATTTCGAGAAAGTTTTTGGTCGAACGGGCAATGCGGTCGAACGCGGCCACCAATACGACGGAAAACTCTCCTCGCCGGGCATCAGCCATCATGGCGTCGAGACTGGGACGCTTTGCCTTGCTGCCCGAGATTCCCCGGTCGCAATACTCGCGGCTGACCTCGAAGCCTCGCTGCGCTGCCAGTTTTCTCAGGTCATAAAGCTGAGTCTCCACGTGTTGCTCTGGCGTGCTTACACGGGCGTAGATTGCAGCTTTTTTCATATCTTCTCCTGATGACTCCCAACTTTTTTCATTGAAAGAACTGTCGAAACTGGGTTTTCTAACTGACAAAAGGGACAACGACTCGGAAGCCCATAGCTGCGAACGGTGGCCAAGGGCTGGCTCTCGCAGGCAAAGCTTAAAAGACCACGCCGTTCATCGACGGCTTCCACAAAATGGAGCAACTGAGCAGAACTTTTGCTGACATCGGTCATTTCATCGTCTCCACAAGTTCCGTCGTTGGAGTCTCCGTTTCGCGTGCTCGCAGACCGCAAAGTCCGGGCTGAAGAGCCCGAGCCCGTCCTGCACCATGGACAGCAGATCGCTGATCTGAGCGTTTGAGCATTGTTCTAATAGTTCTCCCAACAGGGCTCCAACCCAAAGGATGCGAAGCCGTTCGGCTGGATCGTGAGATGTGGCCAGCCTCCGCTGGTACCTGAACAGTTCCCGAACGGAAAGCTCGTCTGGAGGCAAGTGCTTCAAATTCCCCTCTACCCTCAATATACAAAGCACCGGGGGAAATCGACTAGAAATGCCCTCATTTTTTTTGAAAAAACTTTCCTCAAGGGTAGTCAATTTCGCCTTGGGCTCTGTATTTTATGGGTAGGGAAAGCTAATTGGAGTTACTGATCAAATGCCATCGAGACCAGATTTTTGCTTTCGGCTTTTGCAGGGGGGGCTGAGGACGGATGACGAAGAAGAACTTAGATCGAGCACCACAGCTTGGAATCTTTTGGCTGATCAATGGCAAGCTGATCATCGACAGTTCGCCACTGACCGAAGCCGAACCGTATGGCAATCACCTAGGCCACCCCAGAAGCCATATTGAAGTTTGGGAGAAGTACCAACGTGGCGGCAAGGTTCCTCTCGAAATGGAATACGAGCAAGCACCGCGTGGGCGAGTGATGTTCGACAGAACGAGCGACACCTTTACGATACTGGCTGACAAATGCATCTTGAGGCGCAAAGACTTGATTGCAGGTATCAAATCGGAGTTAAAGCTCCCAAAGAGCACGAGGCTCAGTACGGACTCCCACTACCGCTGCTTCACGTGCCTGTATGGAACCGATGATGAGGAGTAGGGATGGTTCCCGCATGCTCATCACCAAATCAAAATTTATGGCCGGGTCGCAATGCCTCAAGCGACTGTTTTTGGCTGTGCACTCACCTGAACTGGCGGCGCAGCCGGGCGACGCAGATCAAGCGATCATTGACCAAGGGCAAGAGGTCGGTCTGCTGGCACGGGGAATGTTTCCGGGCGGCGTGGCGGTTGAGTCCAGAAATCGGGAAGAGGCGATCCGGGCGACTCGGGAATTGATCGGCAATCCAGAGATTCCAGCGATATTCGAAGGCGCATTCGAGCACCGAGACGTTTTCGTCCGAGTCGATATGCTCCAGCGTCGCCAAGACCAACGCTGGCGGTTGATCGAGGTCAAATCGACCACGGCTGTTAAAGACCATCATCTGGACGACGTTGCGATGCAACACAGGGTGGTGACCCGCTCCGGAGTCGATCTGGAGGCATCCTGCTTAGCTCACGTGAATCGGGAGTACGTTTATGGGGGCGGTCCCATCGACGTACCCAGTTTCTTCAAGATCAGGAACTTGACCCGGCAGGTTGAGAGATTGCAGCCCGAGCTTACCGTCCAACTTCGCTCAGAGTTTCGTGTCCTCGCTATGCCCTTGGCCCCTGACATTGCTGCTGGACGGCAGTGCAGCGAGCCAGTCACCTGCGAGTTCTTCGACCACTGCAATCCTCCGCTCCCTGAAAATCACATCTTGCGGCTCCCGAGGATTCACGCCGCCACGGTGGCCAAGCTTGCGGCTCTCGGCGTCCAATCCATTCACGAAATCCCAGAACACTACCCGCTCACGGGACGGCTCCGTCGTGCGTGTGCCAGCGTGCAGATGGGAGAGCCGTGGTACAGCCCGCAAATCGGAGAAGAGTTGAGCAAGCTGAAGTATCCGCTCTACTTCGCTGATTTCGAAACCGTGAATCCGGCCCTGCCACGATTTGCTGGGATGCGCCCCTACGATCAGATTCCATTCCAGTGGAGCGTACATGTACAGCGACAGCCCGGTGCTGCGCCCGAGCACTTCGAGTTCTTAGCAACTGACACGAGTGATCCTCGGCAGGCTTTCATCTCGGCGCTATGCGATGTGCTTGGCGATGGCGGAAGCATCGTGGTGTATAGCCAACAGTTTGAGTCGCAGCGGCTCTTAGACCTCGCCTCGTGGCTGCCGGAGTTCTCGGGGCGGATTAAGAAGATTCAGCGCCGACTCTGGGACTTGCTGCCAATCGTCCGCAATCACGTCTACCATCCGGTATTTGGCGGCTCGTATTCACTGAAATCTGTACTTCCGGCGCTGGTGCCCCAGATGTCCTACGCCGGATTGGAAGTGGCGAACGGGCAGGCTGCTGGAATCGCTTGGGAATCGCTGGTGAGAGGAACCGCGGAGGGAATAGATCGCGACAGGATTAGAAAGGCGCTACTGGATTACTGTGGGCAGGACACACTGGGGATGGTAAGGCTCGTAGAAAAACTTCAGCACGAATCTGAGTGATTTTTGCATTTGGAAAGTTTCCCCGCGAATGAACTCCTTTCTCGTCTTGTCGTTCATGCTTTCTGCTCCGATTTAGGTTTGGCAAATCTCTCATCCTTGATCCAGAATCTCTGTCCCGTCCAGCCGGGCCAGACACGAAAGAATAGAGCGTCTCCGTGAGATTTCCACTCCATTGTATGAACAGTCCACACTGCATCGACCTTCTTAAGTTCTGGCAGGCTCCCAACTTTCTCGTCGAGTCCTTTACCTATCTTGGCGAATCCGATGGCTGTGCCGCCGTCTTCAAGCAGCAGGACGTGCTTGTCGGCGGACGTGGCCACTAGCTTCGGCACTTTCTGGTGAAGGGCCTTCCGCAAAACCCCGTCAAACGGGCTGTCACTAGGCAAGATGCGCCCAGTAACCAAGACGCCGTCCGTCTCGGGAAGGTCGAAGGTCTGCACTGTAACTTTCAACTCAAAGCCTACGTCAGGGATCGCATACTCCTTTTCCCCGTCAGCGGGAAACGAATCTTTCTCTTTGATGAACCACTCACGCACCTTCTTGGTGACATCTTTCCAGTCGAGTCCTTTAGGAATGACGAGCGCTGGTACCAGCACGTCAATAAATCGATTCGGCGTTCGCAATGAGGAGTCAGATCGAAATTGCTCAAACACCGTAAGGAATGGAACGTTGTCAGCCATCTGTCCTTCGAAGGGCTGGATAAAAGTGTGTTCGATTGCGAGGCTACGCCCATTTTCGGCGACTGCGATTGCCTCGATAGCTTTTTCCTTCCGCTCCACGACATCCGGTCGTGCCTTGAGCGTATACGAGTTGCCCTCGTCGTCCTTGAACTGGCTAAGGAACATCTTGACCAGTTCGATGTCGTCCCTCTCGAACGGTATCAGTGACATGTAGTTGTGTGTGGGCGTCATGTCTCGAACAGCGTCGGGCCTTTATGGTGTTTCGGCGGTAGCGGCAAGTCGGCGACACTCCTGACTGTTATACCTTGACCCGTGGCAAGCTTGCGGATGTCGTTGTCTTCAGAGTAGAGCGTCGATACGTTGCAGACCTTCGCTATCGCAACGATCTGCCAGTCAAATTTCACTTTCGCCCACGTCCCTCCAGAATCGCCCTTCTTCTTTCCTGCTTTTCTCTGGACTGCCTCAGCCATCAATGCCAACTCCAAGGCGGCACGAGTGTCAAAAGGGGCAAGCCAGAACTTTGGATTGCGGGTTAGCAAGTTGAGTATATCTTTCCGGGAATGCCCCACAGCCGATAGCAGTTCGGCTAACGCCGGGTCGGGAATTACGATTCGGTTGCCACTGCCGTGAATGCGCCCGATCAGATCATCGACTCGTTCTTTCGCTCGCTCGACAGCGTACGGCGCATTCGGCACAAACAGGAACGTCAAGAATGTCGAATCGAAGGCTTCCATCAAGTTCCTAGCCGTGCCTAATTTTCAACATTTCTCCCAGTGGGTCTTTGGATTTCACCAAATCATTGTCTGGTACCGAGCGAAGCTTTCCGACAACGTCAAGCAGGCTGGCATCACTCAGCTCTTCGAAGTCGTGGATGTCAAACCAGCGCATCTCCCATTTGCCGTCAGCATTCCGATACCACTTGCCTCTACCATGAACCCTAATAGGCTTTCCGAAGATGTACGGCGCTAGCTTGCGTGCCATCTCTCTTGTCGTATTGCAAGCGTGGTGCACGCCCTCATAGATCAAATGCACTGGCACAGTCTCGTCCATGCCGCCGATCTTAACGAGCATCCCATCAAGGCTCCCCTCCTCGGAAAACGGCCCGAAAGTGTCCTGTCCTTGTCGAGACTTCCCCGGAAACTCGATGAGTACTTCGCCCTTGTCCCACTCCATCAGCGCCGAGGTGTCATCTTCGTCGAGAAAAGACTGGATGGATTTGAACGCCTTCACCGCTTCTTTCGCACCTTCACCACCCTTGGCTTGTCGTACACGATCCGAAATGGCGCTCTCTTCCTCTGCGTCGATCTCCATAGCGCAGTTCGCACTTCCTTCATCCACCCGAAGGAAATGTACCTTGTCCTCGCTGCCAAGCAATTTCGACAGCTCTCTTAGATATTCGGCCAGCCGGGCCATCGGCAGGGTATGTGGTGTTGCACCCTCGATGCTGAAGTAAAGTTCCTTCTTGGGCATAGCGGCCTTCCGGGATGGGCTTTGTTTCGTCCCGACTATATCCTACATTCCAGCTAATATTGCAGCCGCTACATTTGAGCGGCGAGATGCCCATTCTGGTACACCTCTTCCAGCCGTGTTATAAAGCTAAAATGCCAAAAGCAATTGAGAAGTGGCTGCGGTGAGGCCAAAAAGCGCCATTCGGGAGAATGGCGATCCCAGGGTGTCCTGGCGAAAGACGAAGAGGGATCCCTCGTTGCTCGGGATGACGAAGGGGAGGAGATTTGGCGGAGAAATTGATGGACTGTTAGCGCGTTCCTGTGGTGTAGAATCTGGGGCGTCCCAACAACCAGGCAGCACTAGGAAAGGCAGAAGGCCGGGTTTCGGCACCGCATCCAGCCATGACGCCAAACTCCATCGAGTGTCCCGTCTGCCACACACCGAATCCGGCGACTGCCACGATGTGTTTGCGTTGCGCGACGCCCATCACGCTAATCACACCTATCGAGGCGAACCCAGGAGCACAGTCAGGAGTGACTGTGCCACAGGATGTGACGCTTCCGGGAAGCCCGGGCGCTGGAGACCTGACCGATCTTTCCGGCGCGCAGGGGTGGTCGCGTCCCGCCAATTCACTGAGTGCGGCGGAGGTGCGCGCCGGGCGCCTTGCGCCGCGCACCATGCTCGGCAAACGCTACGAGATCGTGCAATTGCTGGGCGAAGGCGGGATGGGCGCCGTTTACAAAGCCATGGACCGCGAAGTGGAGCGCATGGTGGCGCTGAAAATTATCCGCCCCGAGCTGGCGGTGCGCGAAGAGATCCTGGCGCGCTTCAAGCAGGAACTGATCCTGGCACGCCGCATCACGCACAAAAACGTCATACGCATTTTCGATTTGGGCGAAGCCGAGGGTTTGAAGTTCATCACCATGGAGTTCATCGAGGGAAAGGACCTGAGTTCCCTCATCAAGGAAAAGGGCCGCCTCAGTTTTGAAGAATGCGCCGACATCCTGGCGCAAACGTGTACGGCGCTGGATGCCGCGCACGCCGAAGGAGTGGTACATCGCGATCTGAAGCCGCAAAACATCATGGTGGACAAGAATGGCCGCGTGATCGTGATGGACTTCGGCATTGCGCGCACCGTGGAACAAGGAGGCCTGACGCATACGGGCGCATTGATCGGCACACCCGATTACATGTCTCCCGAACAGGTGATGGGCGAAAAAGTGGATGTGCGCTCGGACCTGTTTACACTGGGCATCATTTTTTACCAGCTCCTGGTGGGGCACCTCCCCTACAGGGCCGACACGGTACAGGGAGCGATGTACAAGCGGACGCGCGAGGTTTCGCCTGCGCCGCAATCGGTGGATGCGAATGTTCCGCTGCTGTTGAGCGACATCACCACAAAGTGCTTGCAGCTTGATCCGCAGCAGCGTTACCAGACGGCCCTGGAGATTCGCCAGGACATCGAAGCGTGGCGCCAGGGCTCGACGAAACGCATCGAGCTTCCCTTGCCGCCACCGCCGCCGGAGCCCGTCAAGATTCCGCTGTGGCGAAAACCTGTTGTCCTTGTGCCGGTAGCGGCGGTGGTCCTGGCAGTGGGCGGCGCGGTGCTGGGAAGCAAATACTTTTCGTCGTCGTCCACGGCAAAATCCGCCGCGGCCGCGCCTGCAGCCTCGCTCGCGATCCTTCCCTTTCACAACGCTTCCGGCGATCCCAAGTTGGACTGGCTGGGTTCGAGCATGGCGGAAATGCTCAGCACCGACGTGGGCGAATCGGCGAGTGTGCGGATGATTTCGGAGGCGCGCGTCGGACAGGTGCTGAAGGATCTGCGGATCACGCCGCAATCGGAGCTGGACCAGGCGACAGTGGTGCGCGTGGCCAATCACAGCAACGTGGACACCATCGTTTGGGGCCACTACGCGCAGTTCGGGGAGCAATTGCGGATTGATGCCACGGTGCAGGACCTGAAGCACGGGGTCAGCAAGACCTTGAAAGCGGAAGCTGCCAGCGAAAAAGAGATTTTGCAGGCGGTGGACAACCTTGCGGCGCAAATCCGGCAAAGCCTCTCCGTTTCGCAAAGCCTGCAAAAAGAATTGCAAGCGCAGGCATTTAAACCGTCCACCACTTCGATCGCGGCGCTGCGGGACTATGACCAGGGTTTGCAACAAGCGCGCCGGGGCAATCACGCAGGCGCCGTAAAACAATTCCAGGGCGCGCTGCAGGAAGATGGCAACTTCGCGCTGGCGTATTCAAAACTGGCGCAATCTTACGCACAGCTCGGCCAGGACGACGATGCGGAGCAGGCGGCGCAGAAAGCCGTTTCCCTGAGCGCGCAATTGCCATTGCAGGAAAAATACCTGATTCAGGCGAGCCATGATTCGATCCTGAAGGATTATCCGAAGGCGATCGCGGCTTACGAGAATCTGGTAAAAGTTTCGCCGGACAACACGAATTACTTGTTTGATCTTGGCATGGCCTACGAGCAAACCTCCGCGTACGACAAGGCGAAGGAAATTTTCAAGAAAGTGGTTGATCTTGATCCCAGGCGAATCGAAGGATTGCTGGCGTTGGGGCGGGTGGAAATCGAAAGCGGGAATGCGCAGGGCGGGATTGAATATCTGACCAAAGCGCAAGCCATGGCCATCGAGGTGGGCGATGACGCGGAGCACGCCCAGGTGGCGCAGGCGATGGGGGTCGGTTACTTCTCCATCCCGCGGTATGACGAGGCGTTGAAGAGCGTGCAGGAATCCCTGGACATTAAAAAACGCCTGGGTCTGAAGAAAGGGATCGCGGAGAGCCTGGACATGATGGCGACCATCCAGGACTTGACGGGAAAGTCCGATGTGGCGCTGAAGAACTATACGGAAGCGCTCTCGCTGATGCGCGAACTCGGCGACAAGCAAGGCACCGCCGACGTTTTGACGGATACCGGGGCTTTTCGACTCGAGCACGGCAAGTACGATGAAGCCTTGAAGCTCTTCAAGGAATCGCTGCAGTTGCAGATCGATCTCCACAACGATTCCAGCCAGGGCATGGTCCTGACCAACATTGGAAATACCTATGTGGCCAAAGGCGATTTCGACAACGGACGAACGTATTTCGAGCAATCGCTTCAGGTGCGCGAAAAATTGAAGGTTCCGGGAGACATCGCGGACACGCTGCACAATCTGGCGGAAACTTCTGTGAAGAATGGCCGCTTCGATCAGGCCCAGGAACAATATTTGAAAGCGCTGGAGTTGCGGCGCAATGCTGGCGATCAGAAGGGGGCAGCGCTGGAATCCTCGGGACTAGGAACACTTTTCGCCGATCAAGGGAGATACGGCGCGGCCGTCAGCGCGGAGCAGGATGCCTTGAAGGGTTTCCAGGAGAGCAAGGAAAAGGGATTCATGGCCACGGAGATCCTGCTGGACTATGGGAATGCGCTGGCGCTGGCGGGCCGCAGCGATGAAGCGGCCAAGTATTTGAGCGATGCGCTGAGCTCCGCGCGCGAACAGAAGAGCCAGCCGCAGATCGCCACGGCGATCAGCTACCAGGCGGACAACGCGCTTTACCGTGGAGATATGAAGACCGCAGCGTCCCTCTATGCCGAGGCGCAGCAGACAGCGGCAAAGACGGGGGACGCGCAACTGATCTTGCTGACGAAAATCAATCTGGCGAAGCTGGCGGTGCAGCAGGGGAAGTTTGCGGTGGCTTTCGGCAAGTTGCAGGGGCTGGGCGAGGAAGCGGATTCCCTGGGCTTGAAACAACTCTCCACCAGATGCCTGGTCTATCGCGGAGAAGCGATGATCGGAATGAAGGATTATGGCGGCGCGCAGAAAGAGCTGAAATCAGCGGTTTTGCGCAGCGAGAAACTTGGGCTACGCGTTCTGCAAGCGCAGAGCCACTATCAACTGGGGCGCGCGCTGGAGCTTTCCGGGAAAGCGGGCGAGGGCACGGCAGAATATCGCGAAGCGCGGCGCGCCGCGGACGAAGTCCAGAGAGAAGCGCAATCCGATGCCGTCCGAAATCGCTCGGACCTCGCTGCGATCTTTGCGTTGAAAACCTGAGAGGGGTCAGGGTTTGTCAGCGTGGCATGCAGAAGTAAAAGCGGCGGCGAGCCGCCACGCTCCAAAATGGCCTGGAGGCGAAGTTGCAGGAGGCTATCCCGCCCGTCAGTTGCCGGTACCGTTCAATAGAACCAAATCTTTTCCGAACAGAGTGTTGTCCGCGATCGCGATTGTCCCCAAGCGGCGCCCTCTGGCCTTGGGGGTAAAGGTCACGAGCAGGGTGCAGCTCTGCGAGGGAACAAGATTCGTTCCGGCTGCGCAGGTAGTGCCCGCCGCCAGGGCGTAGTCGCCCGTCGTGGTCACGTTTTTCAGAACGAGAGGCGATGTGCCGGAATTCGTCAGAGTTACGCTCTCTGGAGCGCTGGTTGTTCCCTGTTGTTGCGGGCCAAAGTGCAATTCTCTGGTGCTGAACGAGGCGCGCGGATTAATCACGCTTGCGGTGAGAGGAACGGATTGCGGGCTGCCGTCGGCGCTATCCGTGATGAGCAGCGCCACGGACTGCGTCGTTAGCAGAACGTCATCGTCGTCCGGCACGAACTCAACCAGGACCGTGCAGTTCTTGCCGGGAGCGAGATTCTTGGGGCAGAAGCTCTGGAAGTAGAAGTCCTCGTGCTCTCCCTTACCCGCTGACGTCAGGGAAACCTTGGAGATGGCAATCGCCGTGGTTCCTTTGTTGGAGAGGGTGACGCTCTTCAGGGAGAAGAATCCCAGGACCACCTGGCCAAAGTCCACACTCGCGGGCGAGATCACCAGATTGGATGCGGTGCTGCCATTCACTGTCAGCGTCCCGATGGACAGAATCTGCTGGGTCCCGACTACCACGGTGGCGGTGTTCGAGTAGCTGCCAATTGACGAATTCGCGCTTAACAATCCGATCGTGAAGGCCTGGCTTGCACTGATGGTGCCAAAGCTGCAGTTCAGCACCTGGCTGCCGGATGCGCCCGTGATCGCGCACGTGCCCGGGCCCGTGTAGGCAGGACTGATTGTCCACAATACGTTTGTGCCCGCCGGCAGCACGCCGGTCAACGTTGCTCCTGTCACCGGACCACCTGCGCTGTTGCTGATGGCGATCGTGAAACTCAGCGGGCTACCCGCCGTCACTGTCTGCGTTGTTGGCGTCATTGCCACCGTGAGATTCCCCACATTGGCTGGTGGGAATGCCACGACCACATCGTTGAACTGCTTCGTGCGGCCGGTGATGTTGGCATCCACCTTCTTGGTCGGATTGAAGGCGGTGGTGATGTCAAACTCGAACTGGCAGGAGATCGGAGGATTCGTCGGCACAGGCGGATTGCCAACCAGCATCACCTGTGTGCAGTCGGTCCCGTACGGCGAGGTCGGAGAGACCGCGTAGTCCGGATCGTCATAGAGGTGAGGCGTGCTCCCGGTGTACGGCGCGGGAGGAGTGAACTGGTCGTTGTTCCAGGAAATGCTCCAGTCGATCGGCCCCACGTAGTAATTGGGATTGGGCTCCACTCCCGGCGTTCCCGAAAACACCTGGTAGTGCACGCAATTGCCGTTCGCATAGGGATAGCAAAGCGGCACAATCTTGTTCCCGTTCGTTAGCGTCTGATAGGTGAAGAAGGAGGCGAAGCGGCAATCGAAGTCCTGCGTGGGAGTCAACCCATTCGGGCAAATGCCATCCGCTATGGAGGGAGGAACCTCCGACGCCTGCACGGTGAGCGTGATTGGCTGCAACACTTGCGGAATCGAGAGCGCCAGGGCATGCGCATTGGGATCCGTGCAGGGATTGCCGGGGCTCGGCGAAGGATTGGACGGGCAATCGTACGTGGCCATGCCGGTGACGGTCGTCCCCGGATTAAAGGTTACGTTGATCAACTGCGGCGGCGGCACGAACGAAGCCGCCACGCTCTGCGGTGCAATCATTGTGACCGAACAACCTGCAGTTCCGGTGCAGGCACTTCCCCACGCGGCAAAGGTGCTGTTGCCACTGGGCGTAGCGGTTAAAGTCACGATTGTTCCGCTGGTGTAGCTCGCCGAACAGGTGCCCGATTGCACGCCTGCAGTCGTGGTGCAATTGATCTGCTCGAAGTTGTCCGTCACCGTGCCGTTGCCAGTACCGATGTCTGTGACGGTCAGCGAGAACTGAGAAACAACTGGATTCACCGTAAGAGTGGTGCTGGTGTCGGTGGCCGAGGTGAAGATGGTGTCACCTGCGTAGCGATAAGTGATGGTGTAGGGCGTTGCCGATGCGGGGATCGCTCCCGTCGGAAACGCGGTGCTGAAGCTGCCATTGCTGCCGATGGCAACTGTCTGCGTTACGCCGTTCAGGGCAATCGAAACGGTTTCACCCGGCGTTGGGAAGGTTGTCCCGTTTCCGATTGTGCCGCCGAGTGTTACCGAGGTTGTCCCGGCGAAAATGGCCTGCGATGGCGTTAGATGGCTAAACGCGGCCGCCAATGCTTGCACCGTCAGCGTGGTTGAAGCGGCGATTGTCCCAACCGACGCGGAAATGGTGGCGGTGCCATGAGTAAGACCGGTGGCGAGACCGAGGGAAGAAATGCTGGCCACATTCGAGGGGGAGGAAGCCCAGGAGACGTTTGTGAGAGGCTGTGTGCTGCCATCCGAGTACGTGCCCGTTGCCACGAATTGCACTGTTCCATTCACCGGGATGACCGGAGTGAGCGGCGTCAAGGCAATGGAGACCAGAGTAATGCCCTGACCGGTCAGCGGGGCGCTTTGGGTGGAACTAGCCAGACCGTTCGTGCTGGTGATTGTAACGAACGCGGTGCGCGCACCGGTGGCAATCGGGCTAAAGGCAACCTGAAGACCACATGTGGCTCCGCCGGCCAAAGTGGCGGGAGGCTTCGGACAAGAATTGACCAAGGTAAAGTCGGAGATATTCGGACCCATAAGCGCGACGCTACTGAGAGTGACAGAAGAGCTGCCAGGATTGGTCACATTGATGGTTTGGGCCGGGCTGGCGGTTCCGGTCAATTGCGAATTGAAAATGAGGTTGGGCGGAGCCAGCGTGAGCGTGGTGGCCTGAGAAGCCGCTGGGGGACTGGCCATGACGATACCAAAGGGTATTGTCAGCGGAACGGTTGCAGTGACTGTATTCGTGGAAGTCTGAATCAGGGAAAGCGTGCTGTCCTTCGCGTTCGCTACATAAACCAACGTGCCATCGGGGGTAACCGCGATGGATTGGGGAGCGTTTCCGACCGCCACAGTTGCGATGACGGTGTTACTTGCCGTGTCAATCACGGAAACATTGTTCGAGACGGCATTCACGACGTACAGGCGCGATCCATCTGGAGTGAGGGCCAAGTCATATGGCAAGGTTCCCACAAGGATGGTGGCCACGGTGACGTTGTTGGGTACGGAAAAAACGGTTACGCTTCCAGGTGTTGTTGTTGAGCAGGTCTGCAAGATATAGCCAAGAGTGCCGGCGGGATTAAACGTCGGTCCACCGAGGCAAGCCGCGGATGGTTGTCCAGCAGGCGGAGCGATGGTGAAAGTAGAGCTGAGCGTATTCGTGCTCGCATTAATCACCGCGACTCTGTTATCCACCGTACTAGCGACGTAGACGAAGGCCCCATCAGGCGTGACCGTAAGCCAGTCAGCTGCAAACCCGATGGGGACGGTCTTCACCACGGAGTTGGTCGCAACACTGAAGACAGAAACGTTTGTGTCCCCATAGTCAGCCACATATCCAGACAGACCATTAGGGGCAATAGCGACCGCAGTGGCACCGGAGCCAACCGGGATGGCGGTCACGAGGGTATTCGTGGTTGTGTCCACCACATTCACGAGATTGTTCACATTGTCTGCCAGGTAGATGCGGCTCTGATCCGGAGTAATGCCAAATGGCTCGTTAAGAGCGGTTACAGGGATCGACTTCACAACTTGATTCGTGGAAGTATCGAGCGCGTCCAGGCAGCAATTCGCGGAAACCACACTGCCTATGTAGGCATAGGGAGACTTGGCAGTGACGGTCAGCCCGGTTGAGCCGGCGACGTTGCCTAAGGTGGCAGTGATCGTGGAAGTTCCGGCATTGACACCAGTGGCCACTCCGGAAGAGCTGATCGTCGCTACTGTCGCGCTACTGGAACTCCAGGTCACCGCGACGGAAAGATTCTGGGTGCTCCCGTCATTGTAGGTGCCAATCGCCAGGAATGTCTGCGTGGTGTGCGTCGAAAGAGTGGGATTTGTAGGGGTCACCGTGAGGGACTGCAGCGTCACGGATGGGGGGATTACGGTGAGCGTGAGAGGCCGCGCTTGAACATGAGACGCGCCGTCGGCAACCTGCACGGTGAAGCTGTATGTGCCTACCGTGGTGGGCGTGCCTGAGATTACGCCAACCGATGAGAGTGGCGACATGCCGGGAGGCAACGCGCCGGACACGAGGGACCATGTGAGAGGAGGAATTCCTTCGACCGCCTGAAGAGCGAAGGAGTAAGGGACGCCGACTTGGGCAAGCGGGAGGGAGTTGGTTGTGATCGTGAAAGTATTGGCGGGGACAATGCCGTAAACTTCGCGGATGCGGAGGTTGTAGGTGTCAGCGAGGAAGAGATTACCGTTTGGATCGCCAGCCACGCCGCCAACAAGGGCGACCTCTGCACTGGTCGCGGGGCCGCCATCGCCGCTGAACCCTAACGTGCCGTTGCCGGCGACGGTCTGGATAAGACCGGTAGAGGCAACAACCTCGCGGATACGATAGTTTCCAAAATCGCCGAAAAAGAGGTTACCCGCGCGGTCAACGAAAATTCCCTCGGGCTCAATTATCTCAGCGGAGGTTGCCAGAATATTGTCGCCATTGTAGCCCGGCGTGCCGGTGCCCGCGACGGTGACGATGTTTCCCGCTGTCTGACCCAGCGGAGGAGTCGAACCGTAGATTTCGCGGATGCGGAAGTTGACTTGATCGGAGATGAAAATATCGCCGGCAGCGTCGCCGTAAACCCCGATGGGGGAGCTAATCTGAGCTTGCACAGCGGGAATGTTGTCGCCATTGTAGCCCGCCGTACCGGTGCCCGCGATGGTCTGAATCAGCCCGGTGGAGGCCACGACCTTCCGGATGCGAGAGTTGCCAAAGTCGGAGAAGAAAATGTTTCCGTTGGGGTCCACATAAACGCCCCAGGGAAGACTCAGGGTGGCTTGGGTTGCGGGACACCCATCGCCCACGGTGTCCGTCTGCGCAGTACATCCGGTGCCGCCGCCCACAACCGTTGTGATGATGCCAGTGGAGGCTGAGACTTCACGGATGCGACTGTGGCCGTAGTCGGAGATGAAAAGGTCGCCGGCACTGTCGACAAAGAGGGCGATGGGTTCAATGAGGACGGCTTGAGCAGCGGGGCAGCCATCGCCAAATGAGTCCGTCTGAGCAGTGCAACCTGTTCCGCCGCCGGCGACGGTCTGAATGATCCCGGTTGTGGCGCTGACTTTCCGGATGCGACTACTATCGGTGTCAGCGATGAAGAGATTGCCGGAGGCGTCAACAGCAACCCCATAGGGCACGTTGAGTTGCGCGCTGGTGGCGAGTAGGCCATCGCCACTAAAGAAAACGGTGCCATTGCCCGCCACGGCCTGGATGGTATCGGTGGAAGCCAAAACGCCATCGGAAGCAACGACCTCACGGACCAGGGAGTTGTCAGAATCCGCAATATAGAGATCATTGGAGGCGTCAACAAAAACTCCGTTTGCGGCAAGGAGAGTAGCGCTACTGGCAGGGCAGCCGTCTCCTACGGAGTCGGTCTGGCCGGAGCAGCCAAAGCCCCCGCCAGCGATGGTTTGAATCAGGCTGGAGGAAGCGACGATTTCACGAATGCGGGAGTTTCCAACATCGGAGAAAAAGACATTTCCGGAAGGATCGACAAAAAGACTGTACGGACTGGAGATTTGGGCGGTGTTGGCAGCGATACCGTCGCCGTTGTAGCCGGGGGTTCCCGTGCCGGCAATCGTCTGGATGAGGCCTGTGGAAGCGCTGACTTCGCGAATGCGGCTGTTGCCTGTATCGGAGATGAAAATATCCCTTTGCGTGTCGAGGTAGACGCCAAACGGCTGGCTAAGGTTTGCTAAGGCAGCGGCACAGCCGTCGCCGACGGTGTCCGTCTGTGCAGTACAGCCGGTGCCGCCTCCCGCGACGGTCTGCATGAGACCGGTGGAGGCGACGACTTCGCGTATGCGGCTGTTACCCGAATCGGCGATGAAGAGATTCTGGTTGGCATCAACAAAAATCTGATAGGGAACAGAAAGGATCGCCGAGGTGGCCGGGCACCCGTCGCCGAGTGTGTCCGTCTGCGCAGTACAGCCGGCGCCACCTCCCGCGATGGTGGTGATGATGCCGGTGGAGGCAGTTACTTTGCGGATCGTGCCGTAAAAATTATCGGAAATGTAGAGGTTCTGCTGCGAGTCCAAGAACAACCCGGTGACGAAGCCCAGAGTGGCGTTTGTGGCCGGGCCACCGTCTCCGTTATTGGCACCCGTCGAGGCAAACAACGTGCCGTTGCCGACAAAGGTTGTTAGTATCCCGCTGGGATTAATTTTGAAAACGCCGCCCGCGGCAAACGCAAAACCCTCCACGGCCACGTACAGATTGCCGGAAGAGTCCTTGACCACCGCAGTTGGATAGCTAATACCGACAGATAGGGCGGGCAAATTGTTGGGGACGCCGCCGGCGACGGTATTGATCGTGCCGAGCGCCTGAGCAAAAGCGCAGGGTGAAACGAGGGCAAGAAGAGCGATGAGAGAAAAGAGTTTTTTTAGCATGGGCGATTTCTTCATTCTCGCGTCCGCAGAAGCGGGAGGTTGACTAGAGTGACTTGGCCGCCGGCGGGCTGGAGGGTGACCAGGAATTGCTGGTGCGGCCCAACCTGCCAGGCGTTGAAATCTTTTTTGGAGATGAGGAACTGGAGAGAGAGCTGGGAGTTTGCGTGAGACTGGACAACGACGTTGGAGACCGTGCTAACCCATTGACCCGGCGCAGAAATGCTGCGCAAGCTCACGCGGGTGACGGTGACCGCGGCATCGCCGGGATTAAAAAGATTCAACTGAACGGTGAGGCGGATTTCAGAGCCGAGGTCGGTGTTCTCCGTGATTTTGTAAGTGCCGGCGAGAGGAGGCGCGGCGCAGGCGGGCAGAACGGCAAATAAGAGCATGGCGAACATAGCGGAGAGATAGAGTGCCGTTAACGGAAAGCGTGAGGTCATCGGGGCAGGGATCCTTTCCGAGGGGCGTGGGTCCATTGCACGGGCGGTCACCGCGAACTGGGGCGAGGAGATGTCATCTTGGACGGCAAGCATAGGTCACCTCAAAAACATTGGGCAAATAGGACGGCAAGAACACGGGACATCTGAGCACTTTGCTCTCCGGCGGGGAGGCCAGAGAGAGCGCCCAGCTGATGGGAGCGGAGATTAGCAAAGTGAATAGATACGTCAAGTGAAAAGAGGGCCAAAAGAGCGGAAAATGACGTTTTGCGCAGCATTGAAAGTTATGGTTAAGGCCAGAGGGGGCCTTCGGGTGAGTTCCGTCCTTGTGCATGCGCAAACCAACATTGACTTCCCTGGTTTCGCTCGTGTTGGGCATCCTATCGGCAAGGAACTTTTGTGCAAACTTGCGGCGGCCCTCCGAAAACAGGAACTTTCTTGCACATATTTCCCCAAAGATGGTCTATTCTCAAGCTCCCCTAAACCCCGCACCTTCCGCGACTCCAGCAAAGAAAGTCATTCAGGCGCTATCATTTTCGGTGAACTGACTGCGGGACTGCGATCCTCCCACTTAAAGGAGGTTCCAGCCACCCCGCCCCTCGACGACGCCGTATCCCTTCCGGCCCTTTGACTTCGTTCAGGACAGGCGGAATAGCAAGTTATTGGCGGGGTGGTGTGGAAAAATCCAAGTTCGACGAAGTGGGGTTCTTCCGAGGCGGCCAATTGAGACAAAACAAAATGCGGCGAACGTAGAATTGGTCAACTTCGGAGTGCAGGATTGCGGTTTGTCAGCGGGGCATGCGGCCGTAAAAGCGGCGGCGAAGCGCCTGAACGAGACCACGGGCATGGAGGCGAAGACGATCCACCGCCTGCTGGAGATTGACCCCGCGACTGGGAGGTTCAACAGGCATGAAGCCAATCCGCTCTCCTGCGGTCTGTTGGTCATTGATGAGACTTCCATGGTGGACGTGCCGCTGATGCATTCGCTTTTGCGGGCGGTGCCGAACCACGCCGGGCTGATTCTGGTCGGCGACGTGGACCAGCTTCCATCCGTTGGGCCGGGCACGGTGCTGCATGATTTGATCCATAGCGGCGTCGTTCCGGTCATGCGATTGACGGAAGTCTTCCGGCAGGCGGCAAACAGCCGGATCATTATTAATGCCCACCGCATCCGCCGCGGGCAGATGCCGGATGTGCGCCGAGCGGAGCGGGACTCGGATTTCCACTTCGTCGAACGGGATGAGCCAGAGAAGATCGCCGCCATGCTCGTCAAGCTGGTCAAGGAACGGATTCCGCAACGCTTCGGGTTCGATCCCATCCGCGATGTTCAGGTTCTTTGCCCCATGAACCGAGGATCGCTTGGCGTGCGCGAACTGAACACGGCCCTTCAGAATGTGTTGAACCCAGTGCGGGCGGGAGAGCCCATGGTCGAGCGGTTCGGGTGGCGGTTCCGGATGCGCGACAAGGTGATCCAGACCGAGAACGACTACGACAAGGATGTTTTCAACGGCGACATCGGAACTATCGAGCGCATCGATCCCGTCGAGCATGAGGTCACCATCCGCTTCGACGAGCGCCGGGTGAAGTACGACTTCGGGGAACTGGATGAGGTTTCGCTTGCCTACGCGGTCACCATCCACAAATCACAGGGGTCGGAATTTCCCGCCGTGGTGATCCCGATCGCCACGCAACACTACATGCTGCTGCAACGGAATCTTATTTACACGGGAATCACGCGGGGCAAAAAGCTTGTCGTACTGATCGGGCAGAAGAAGGCGATGGCCATCGCCGTCCGCAACGACCGTCCGCAGAGACGATATTCGGGGCTTCTCGCCTGCCTCAGAGCGCCATAACAAGGCGTTCCCGCTGATTCAAACAAAGCACGACCTCTTCTGGTGTCCATCGCACTAGCTCTTGAGACGACCATGCCCGAGCTTGACGCCCACATTCGGCAATTGGTAATGTGCCAGCCCTCAGGAGGACACTCGATATGCCACATTATGTGAGTTTGATCCGATACACCCAGCAAGGAATCGCCAAGATCAAAGAAAGCCCCGCACGACTCGATGCCGCCAAGAAAGCCGCCGAGAAGGCGGGAGGGAAAATTCACGCTTGGTACTTAACCATGGGACAGTATGACGCTGTGTTGATTTCGGAGTTTCCCAACGACGAAGCTGGTGCCAAGTTCACCCTTTCGGTTGGCGCACAGGGCAATGTGACCACGGAAACTCTTAAGGCTTTCACCGAAGCTGAGTATCGCAATATCGTCGGTGGACTCTCCTGACATCCGGTCAAAAGGGAGAAAGACATAAGAGCAAGTGAAAGTGGCCCGAAAGGCGGGTCGCTTAAATGCCCCGTCTTGGAGCGTGGCTGCACGTGTGGTGGGTGGCTTTCGCAAAATCGCGATTCGGTAAACCTCGAAACGAATTCAGGACGTGATTTTCGGGCCCGAAGCCTTCTTTCACTCTTGGGCGCTTAGCAAATAGGTGCGAGAATTCGAGCACCGGGAAATCTCAATGACCACCTTCCCGAAGCCCGAGCCCCTCAACGACGCCGAACTCGACCGCCTCGGAGCATTTCTGAGGGGCTGCAAATGTGGCAGGGCAATGAACCTCGAAGAACTCGACGGGTTCTTTGCCGCCCTGATCGCGGGGCCGGAAACCGTGATGCCGAGCGAATACAACCGGGAGGTCTTCGGCGGTGAGGTGGCTGATGTCTGCGAGTTCTCCAGCCTCGAAGAGGCGAACGAAATCTTGGGGCTGATGACGCGGCACTGGAACACAATCGCCGGGACGCTGTTCAATGGCGAAGTCTACGTTCCGCTCCTGCTGGAGGACGAGCACGCCGTGGCGCACGGCAACGACTGGGCGCGCGGATTCATGCGGGGCATGCGCATGCGCCACGATGGCTGGGCTGAGTTGGTTGAGGACGAGGAGCAAGGCGGATGGCTGATCCCCATGATGATGCTCTACCACGAGCACGACGAAGACCCAAAGATGCGTCCCGCGCCGATCACCCCAGAGAAGCGCGAGGACATCATCGTGCATATGGCGGCCGGGCTGGTGGGGGCGTATCGGTATTTCCGGGCGCACCGGGAAGCCCACGCGGGCAGTGCCTTCGCGCCTGAGTCTCGGTGCACCACCTCCAAGGTCGGGCGGAACGATCCGTGTCCGTGCGGTTCGGGAAAGAAATACAAGAAGTGCTGCGGCGGGGCGACGGTGAACTGAGCTATCACTCCTCAGGGCGTAGCCGAATCCTGACAGCACGGGCGATGCTTCGCTACATTATGCTCTGGTCGCGCAGGGCAGCGTCCTACATGGCAGTGGAGACACAAAGCCTATGCTCCTTCCTAAATATTTCCTAAGACTTCCGCACAAATCTCAAGCCTCAAATTCCTCATTAACACTGATGAAATGATTTTTGGAGTTTTTCTGCGTTGACTGCATTGGACTTAAGTTTTACCATCGCCACTGAGAATTTCTTAGGCTGCTTGGACAGAATCCCTCCTCCTCCGCCAACTTGCCAGAGAACAGCGGCACTGGCCGCTACCCTTACAGAGTGCCGGCAGAACAGAGGATGATTCTACCAGCGGCTTGCAATTTTTCGCCTAACAACACTGCCAAGTTCGGTCAGGTTTCTCACGACTGCGCGTGGGCTACACAATTCCCATGGTGAAGAGTCGTTTGAGCCAGACACGCATCCAGCCGAGGGCAGGGGAAAAACAGGGACTTCGCGATATTTACCGGGGTGCGGGTGGCGGCGCGGTGATACTTACGCCATCCGTGGGGCACGCGGCGGGCCGGGGCTCCCCGGAAAGCACCTAGAATAGATAGAAGAAAGATTGTGACGACTTCCCGCACAACCGTGTGGTTCGTGGGGGCCTGGGTTGTGTTCCTTGGCTTCTACGCCCTGGTGTCTCATCTCCTGGGACCCGGGACGAAACTCAACGCTTTTGGAAATATCACGCAGTGCTTTGTGCCGTTGCTGGCAAACGCGGGGCTGTTGATGAATGCCGGCACGCCGCACTGGCGGCGAAATATTTTCTGGATGCTGGTGGCGCTGAGCTGCACGCTGTGGATGGTCGGACAATTCGAATGGACGTATTACGAAGTGTATCTGCTCAAGCCGGTGCCCGACCTGTTTGCAGGCGACATCATTTTCTTCCTTCGCAATATTCCGCTGATCGCGGCGCTGGCGATGCGGCCGCACCTGAAGCGTGGCGAGGTGCGCATTGGCCTGGGGTACATGGATTTTGCGCTGCTGCTGTCGTGGTGGACGTTCCTGTACGTGTTCGTGGTTCTGCCGTGGATGTACGCGACGCCGACTCTGGGGGTCTACAACTTCAATTTCAACGTGCTGGACTATATCCAGCACCTGATGATCATGGGGGGATTCGCCTGGTTATGGTTGCGAACGAGCGGGGCATGGCGGAGCGTGTACGCGCACCTATTTGGGGCCTCGGCGTTGTACATGCTGACTTCACTGGCCGTGAACGTGGCGATCAGCCACGGCGAGTACTACACGGGTAGTTTGTACGACCTGCCGCTACTAACAGTCTTCTTTTGGTATGCGTATGCGGGCTGGGTGGCGTACAAAAGGCGCGATGAATTGGACGCGCCGGCGGAGAGCAGCCCTGTCGGCGAATTGGAAACAGTGGTGGGAGACAGCGTGTGGGCCAGCCGCTTCGCCATGGCGGCAGTGATGTCGCTGCCTGTGTTTGCGCTCTATGCGCTGTGGATGGAGCACGACACGCAAGCGGTGAGAGAATTCCGGCTGACGGTGACGCTGATTGCCTCCCTGCCCCTGGCGCTACTCGTATTTCTGCGCACGCATCTGGCGGACGCCGACCGCGCGCGGTTGCTGGCGAAATCGGAGTCGTCGATCGAGAACCTGCAGCGGCTGCAGGCCCAGTTGGTGCAATCGGAAAAGCTGGTGTCTCTGGGGCAGTTGGCGGCGGGAGCTGCGCACGAAATCAACAATCCACTAACGGCGATTCTGGGATATTCCGATTTGCTGGCGGACGACCCGGCGCTGCCGGACCGTGCGCGGGGCACGGCGGCGAAAATTCGCGAGCAGGCGCGGCGGACAAAAAACCTGGTGCAGAACCTGCTGAGTTTTGCGCGGCAGGTGCCGCCGGAACGCACGCTGCTGGACATCAACTCGGTGGTGACAAACGCGGTGCAATTGCGCGCGCTCGACCTGCACAGCGGCGCGACACGCATTGACATGCAGCTGGAATCGGTTCTGCCGGGCGTGCGCGGCGACAACAACCAATTGATGCAGGTCTTCTTCAACATCATTAACAATGCCGTGGATGCCATGAACGAGGCGGGTGGAGGCGTGCTGACCATCCGGACGCTGCGGGATAGAGGCAACGTGGTGATCCTGTTTTCGGATACGGGGCCGGGAATCCGCGAGCCGCACCGGGTGTTTGATCCGTTCTACACCACAAAACCCGTGGGCAAGGGAACGGGGCTCGGATTGAGCATCTGCTACGGCATCCTGCAGGAACATGGCGGGAGAATTCTCTGCTACAACGGGCAAACCGGCGGCGCGGTGTTTCGCGTAGAGCTTCCGGCAGTGCTGGCGGCATTGCCGGGGCGCGGGCCACAGGTGCCAGGAGCAACGCCGGTTCCCAGCAGCTAAACGCAAAGCTTCTGCTTCTTGCGATGCATTGAAAATTCCGGCGCTGGGCTGCGTAAAAACAGTGCTAGAGTGGCGTGCTCGGGTGTGCCAGAACAGGCGGAAATCATGGGCGAAATCGCGATTGCGACTGAAAAATTGACCAGGACGTTTGGGGCGCTTACAGCGGTGGACGCCATCGACCTGAAAGTACAGGCGGGCCATTTCTTCGGGTTTCTTGGGCCGAACGGCGCGGGGAAATCCACGACGATCAAGATGCTGACGGGGCTGCTGGCGCCGACGTCGGGGCGCGTGGAATTGCTGGGGCTGGATTTTCAAAAGCATCCCGTGGAGGTGAAGTGCCAGATCGGCGTGGTGCCGGAAGGGATGGGGCTGTTCGAGCGATTGACGGGAGTAGAGTATCTGCGGTTTGTGGGGAGAATGTACGGATTGGATCGCGCGACGACGGAAAAGCGCGCGGAAGAATTGCTGGGGTTCATGCAATTGGCCGATCGGGAGAAGACGCTGATTGCGGATTATTCGCACGGCATGCAGAAGAAACTGGCGCTGGCTGCGGCGGTGATCCACGGGCCGCGGATTTTATTCCTGGATGAACCGTTCGAGGGCGTGGACGCGCTGGCGGCGGGGGCGCTCAAGGCCCTGCTTGGAAGGATGACGGAGCGCGGCGTGACGATTTTCCTGACCTCGCACGTGCTGGAGATTGTGGAGCGGCGGTGCAGCCACGTGGCCATCATCCACCAGGGTCGGCTGGTGGCGCAGGGATCGCTGGAAGAGCTGCGCGCGGGAGTTGCCGGCAGCGAGGGCGAAACAAAAACGCTGGAGCAGATCTTCCTTTCCATCGTGGGGCAAAGCGGCGCGGAACAGGCGCGTCTGGAGGAACTGACGTGGCTGACGTAGCGCAGATGCCGGGAGTGCTGGCGCAATTGCGGTTGATTGCAGGCTTGCGCTGGAGCTTACTGAAAAACAGCATGCAGAGGAAGAACAACCGCTGGGACCTGGTGGGAATTATTTTTGCGGCCGCGTTCGGCGCGGTGCTGGTGGTGGGATTGTGCTTCGCCTTTTTTGCCGGGGCGAGTGCGTTTCTGGCAGGAAAACGGGCGAGCTGGATGGGGCTGCTCTTCTGGGCCATTTTTTTATGGTGGCAGGTGTTTCCGATTTTTGTAGCGGGATTCGGGGCAAATTTTGAGTTCAAGACGCTACTGCGCTTTCCGTTGAGCTGGCGCACCTTTTATTTGTTGGGATTGGGCTACGGATTCGCGGATTTTGCGGCCGTATCGGCCGTCTGCTGGGTGGCCGCGATGGTCCTGGGGGCAGCGGTGGCGCGCCCGGAAGTGCTGCCGGTGATGGCGTGCGTGAGCGTGTTGTTTGTGCTGATGAATGTGACGCTGGAGCGGCTGATTGGGTCATGGCTGGAAAAGATACTGGCGAAGCGCAAGACGCGAGAGTTGTTCATCGGGTTGTTCGTGTTGTCGATGGTGTCGTTGAATTTCCTGAATCCCGTGCTGCAGCGGTACGGAAATGCGGCGCGGCCGAAGATTCTGGAGTACCTGCCGTATCTGGCCTGGTTGCCGGGATCGTTGGCGGGGAGCGCCGTGGCGGGATCGGTGCGCGGGGATCCGCGGGCTATCCTGTTGGGTACGGCGGGGTTGCTTGTGTGGCTGGGTGTGACGAGCGGATTATTGTGGCGACGATTCGCGGCACAATACCGCGGCGAAGAGCTCAGTGAGACCGCGGCACCCGCACCGACGAAGAAGAACAACGCCATCGCCGCTTCAGCCAAAAAGGCAAAAGGCCAAAGCGCAAATGGGGAATGGCTGCCGCTGGTGCCGGCAACGGTTGCCGCAGTGGTGCTGAAGGAGTTCCGCTATCTGACACGCAACGGCATGGCGTTTTTGACGCTGCTGCTGCCCCCCATCATGGTGGTGTTTTTCACCATGCAATTCGGGAATGGCTCGCCGCTGCGGGAACACTCGCTGAAGCCGGAAATGTTTTTCCCGGCCATCATGGCGTACCTGATTCTAATCCTGATTTCGCCCGCGTATAACGCCTTTGCGTTTGAGGGTAAAGGCATCCAGACGTACTTCATGGCGCCGCTACGATTCCAGGATGTGCTGTTGGGGAAGAATCTGTTTCTGGTAGCGCTGGTCACGTTTGAGCTGAGCTTGTCGCTGGCACTGCTGGTGTGGCGAGTAGGGTGGCCGAGCACGGCGATGTTTGCGGCGACGATTGGGGCGGGCGCGTTCGCGGTGATGGGCCAGTTGACGATTGCGAACTGGTCGTCGCTGAGCTTCCCGAAGAAAATGGAGTTCGGGAAGATGAAGGGGCAACGAAATTCGGGGATCGCGGTGTGGACGGCTTTGGGCGTGCAAATTGTGGTGGCAGCAGTCTGCACGGTGATCATCCTTGCCGGCAAATTGCTGGGGAATCCGTGGATACCGGCAATGGCGTTCACGGGGCTGACGGCGGCCGCGGCGGGGGGCTATGTGGCGTCGCTGGGGGCGCTGAGCCGCTTGGCGGAAGAGAAGAAGGAATTGCTGATCGAAACGCTTTGCAAATAAAGAGAAGAAGAGGCTCACCGCGGGGAGCACAGAGTTCCACAGAGAGAGCGGATCGGTGGACGTGGCGCTGGGAGGGCCGCTGCGTTTATCGCACTCACCGGCGGAAGTGATCGATACAAAGGACCTGGACGCGCTGATGAAAATCGTGGAAGTAAGCACGCGGAGGTAGTGAGCGCAGCCGCTCTCGCACAGGCCCCAGCCAGGATGTGATTCTGATCCAGGACGCAGCGACCGACCCGAGGATGTAGTCGAGGAAAAGTGAAACAGTTCTTATAACTGAGCGCCACACGGAGGGCCCAATTCCTACCTTCTGCCTGACAAAAAGGAACCTAAATTGGCAAACTCTTCAAATGTCAACTCGCAGATTCTAGAAGGCTTAGCTGAGTTCGTATTGTAATTCTCGGTTATTGCTCTTCGATGGGTTGTCATGAAATCAACAGACCGTCACGACGTTTTGATTGGGTCCTTCCTCCACATCTTCCCTAGAAACAGGATGCGGAGCCAATCGAGGGGCCACATACGCTTATACGCGCCGTAAAAACCTCCTAAACCTTCAGATCCTCCAACCCGCCGGCTTTACTTAGGCCCAAGGCGGGTCGTGCACCTCAGGATCCGGCTCCCTCTTTGAGTCTGGCGCATTGCGGGCAACGGTTGGAAGGACCCTGCTCGTATTGCTGGAGCCCATATTCAAGCGCTAGATCGTGGATCTTGGTGCGGGTCTTGGAAACCGTCGTCTTCGCGGTTGCCTGCTCAAATCCGGAAGAGAAAGTGAAAGCCCTAAGCTAAGTTAGGAAGTCACTTTCTAGACTCAAAAGGGTGGCTCGAAAAGGCGGAATTCTGCTGGCCAATAGGCTGCAAATGAGAGGAATCCAGCGCGGGACCTTGTGCAAGAGGATTTCAGTTTCAGATTATGGAGAAGCAAGTATACAGCCAAATCGACTTTACAAGTGTCTTATGGTTCGGTCCGTCAGCTTTGAGCACGACGAGTGTGGTTGGGTTTACAACCACAACGGGCCGATGGAAGTTGCCCCGTTGGCGCGAGAAGACCCGATGGGAGATGCAAGCAAAGGCGGGTATCGTGGGGCAGAGATGCAACTCGCTCCCCAGAGTCAATCGAGTGTGGAAGTCTTCCAACTTAGAAGGAAATCAACGACCGATGCGATTTTCTATGAGTCTTCCGTGAATGTCTCTTCTGCTTCGACCCCATCGGCTCATTGCATTGCAACGGCCTGGCGTCAATTTGTCCTAGACCGCAGCGCATAAAACTCTCGAATAAAGCTGTATCGACCTGGTTGCCTTTCCGATCAATTTCGAGATTTCGGATGAGGCATCACATCTCAAAGTGATACTCAAACAAACGATGATCGTCAAGCGCAGAGTCTCTAGCGGCGATGCGAACAAGATGCCTCTCCACGTGGCGGACCACGGCACGTTTCCTACCACAACCGATCCCCTGATATCAATTCGAGCCAGGCTGAGGGACTTGCCGTATTTTTGCATGACAGAAAGTCCCCATTTATTGCTCATAGATGCGATGGATGCTTTCAGCGCTTGGATATCAATCTGTCTGGGGATGACGGGGAGCGAGGAATGATGGCTAAACGGGTGAGAATCTCAAAAAGAGGGGGGCAAGATGATGCACATAGGCCAAAAATGGCGTTGTGTTAATCCAAGGTGTTGTGCGGAGTTGGTCATCATAGAGTCATCACAATTGGTAGACGCCGATCAACCGAGATGTGGGTGCGGCACTGTGATGAAGAAGGCGTATGAAAGGCCGACCGCGCGAAGAGTTGTGCTGGCTCCCGATGAAGCGCACGGGTTTGTACCTAGAAAGGAATCGGCCAAGGCTTGACGCAGATGAGAGCACAAGCAGCAATTATATCCCGCTGCTTGTTGTTGCTTCTCATGGTTGGCAAATACCTGCTAACGCTGCTGATTTTCATTGATTACCGCAAAACTTACGTTTCCGTCGAAGCGGGAATTGCATCTGCATTCAAGTGGCACTCGCAACGTATTGCAGCATCTTGCTTGTTCCCTTTGCCAGAATCGTTGACTTGTACCCTTGAAGAATAATGGTCTTGCGACGACAGATTGCGCTGCTCAGAAAAAACTGAAGGCGTGGTCTAGGGAAATGTTCGCGGCTGGATGCGGTAAGGGGAATTGAAGCTTCGAGCGACTGAGCTATGGCCTATGAAGCAGACTGACACGCGCAACATCGAAGATTTCAGCGCGCTGGAGAGTGAGACCCGCGAAATTGGGTCAGGTCGTATTGAGCGGCGCGAATGGTGGTTGTCGTCGACAGCTATAGCGATCACTCTGCTACTCACATTTGGGATTATTTCTTTTCTGCCCGTCCTCCTGCATTCCCACTACGACTGGGAGGGCATCCTCGCCTTGCGCCAAGCTGTGTGGGGACTCCTGGGCATGGTACTGCTGTTCGACCTATACACCATCCACCAGCAGCTGCAAATCCATCGAATACGTCGGCAGTTGGAAGCAAAAGAAAAGCTTTTCCGTCTGATTACCGAGAATGCCGCCGACATGATTGCAGTGGTAGACACGGAAGGGAAGCGAATCTACAACAGTCTCTCCTATCAGAAAGTCCTGGGGTATTCACCCGCCGAGCTTCAGCGATCATCGGCGTTTGAGCAAATTCACCCTGACGACCGCGAGCGGGTGGCAGCCGCTGGG
>Ga0187882_1001088_pt1 | contig 28408 bp, 22 predicted proteins | sample June2016WEW_19_1_3_FD_132991 | JGI IMG/M metagenome (GOLD analysis project Ga0187882, IMG submission 132991) | Peatland microbial communities from SPRUCE experiment site at the Marcell Experimental Forest, Minnesota, USA - June2016WEW_19_150 | ecosystem: Environmental > Terrestrial > Soil >... | reverse complement strand
GTGCACATGCCGATCATTGCCGACGAGGCCTGCACCGAGGCCGCGGCGATCCCGCGTCTCCGCGAGGCCTACGACGGCGTCAACGTGAAGCTCGATAAGTCCGGCGGCGTCATGGAGGCATATCGCTGGATTCAGATCGCCAAGGCCCTGGGCATGAAAACCATGCTTGGCTGCATGATTTCAAGCTCTTGCAGCGTCACGGCCGCCGCACATCTCTCCCCGCTAGTGGATTACGCCGATCTCGATGGCAATCTTTTGATTGCCAACGATCCGTTCACCGGCGTCCGGGTAGAGAAAGGCAAGCTGATCCTGCCGACCGGCCCCGGCGTGGGACTGAGACCGAGGTCGTGATAAGGGTGTCGTTTCTTGATCCCGTGCTGCTTACCTGCAGATCTTATGAATGGCGATGCTGCGGTTAGAATGGGTGATGTCATGGTTCTTCGTTGGGCCGGTCGCACATCCTGTGACTTCGGGCGCATCCAGCACGGATACAGCTGGAATCAGACATACCGGCACTTCGACAGTCTTCCTGGCCGTGAGGCTCGTTAATGGCAGTAAGAAGCAATCGAAAGCGTGTGGGGGCCGTCAGCAGGAAGCGAGTCGCGTCCGAACGCAAGGAACTGCAGTCGACCAAGGAAGAGCTGCAGACCTCGAAGGAAGAACCGCAGACCCTGAACAATGTGAACGCGCTGAAGAACCTCGCAGACGCGCTGCGACGCAGCGAGGAGTCGCTGGCCAGAGAGCGGATCAATCTACAGACCATGTTCGATGCCGTCAATGTCGGTCTTCTCCTGATCGATGAGGATGGAGTCGTCAGACGAGTCAACGAGACGGCATCGCGGTGGGTGGGCAAGAACTTCTCAGCCTCCAACAGTCTGCAACCCGGCGATTATTTGGGATGTGTCCATGCCATCGCAGATCCGGCCGGATGCGGACATACTCTCTTCTGCACTTTGTGCCCCATCCGCAACTCCTTTGAGACGGCGTTGCGTTCCGGACAACCCGTACATCACGCGGAGGCACAAGCGACCTTCGAGATCGACGGCACCACAACCTTTCTGTGGCTCGAGATCAGCGCCGATTCTCTGATTCTGGATGGGAAGCAACATGTGGTCCTGGCGATGAATGACATCACTGCCCGCAAGCAAGCTGAAGAGGCGCTGCGCTCCGGCGAAGCACGCTTCCGCGCGATCTTCGAGCAGGCCGCCGTAGGAATCGGGCAGATCGATCTCGACGGACGCATCCTCACTACTAACCAGATGGTGTCACAGATCCTGGGTTACAGCAGAGAGGAACTCCGGCAGAAGACCTTCGAAGAAATCACTCATCCGGATGATCTACCAGGGGAACTTGAGCTCATCGATGGGATTATCGCCGGCAGGGATTCCTCTTACACCGTCGAAAAACGTTACCTGCGTAAAGATAGAAGTCCTGTCTGGGTTCGGGTCACATCCTCACTGGCTCACGATGCTTCGGGCAAACCCGCACTGCGCATATCGGTTATCGAAGACATCGGCGAACTGCGAAAAGCGCGGCGTGAACTGGAGAGAATCGCTTCGTTCCCAGTGCTCAATTCGAATCCCATTATCGAGGTGGACCCGGACGGACGCGTTTCCTTTGCCAACCCGGCCGCGCGTCGATTGCTTCCCGACATCGAAGAAAGAGGAACCGGCCATCCATGGCTTGCGGATTGGGAATCGGTGGTATCAGCCGGACGCAAGCCTGACGCAACGCTCACTTCCCGCGAGGTCTTGGCGGACGGGCGCTGGTATCACCAGACCATTCATTTCGTGACGGGAATGCAGCGAGTGCGGATCTACGGACTCGATATTACCGCGCGCAAGCAGGCCGAGGAAAAGCTGCTGGAACGAGAGGAGCAACTGCGCATTTTTGTGGAGTACGCGCCCGCATCCATCGCCATGTTCGACACGCACATGCGTTATCTTGCGGTAAGCCAGCGTTGGCTGGCGGACTTTGGGTTGAAGGGCCAGGGGCTTCTCGGCCGTTCTCATTACGAGGTCTTCCCAGAGACGACGGAACGACAGAAGGAAGTCCATCGCCGCTGCCTGGCCGGGGTCGTGGAGCGTGCCGCAGAGGACCGGTTCGAGCGTCCTGATGGCAGCATCCAGTGGATACAGTGGGAGGTGCGGCCGTGGCGGTCCGCCTTGGGTACCATCGGCGGCATCATCATTTTTTCTGAAGACATCACCGAGCGCAAGAGGACGGAGGAGATCTTGCGGCGATCGGCCGAAGAACTGGCCCGCTCCAACAAGGATCTGGAACAATTCGCCTACGTCGCCAGCCACGACCTGCAGGAACCACTCAGGATCGTCAGCGGTTTCATCGGCCGCCTGCGGGAGCGATACGGCTCGTCCCTGGATGACAAGGCGCGCGAGTATATCGATTTCGCCGTCCAGGGTGCTCAGCGCATGTCACAGCTGGTGCACGATCTGCTCGAGTATTCTCGTGTCCAGGCTCGTCCGCGGCAACTGGAACCCGCGAAAATGAAGGAGGCTTTCGATCGCGCCCTTGCCAATTGTATGGCAAGCATCCGCGAAACCGGGGCCGCGGTTAGGTGCGGCGATCTGCCCACCGTAATGGGAGATCCCATGCAGCTCGTGCAGCTTCTTCAGAACCTGATCGGCAATGCAATCAAGTTCCGCAGACCGGAGGCCTCTCCGGAAGTGCACCTGTTCGCACGGAGAGAAAAGGATGATTGGGTGTTCCACGTGCATGACAACGGCATAGGGATACCCATGGATCAGGCGGAGCGTATATTTATGATATTCCAGCAGCTCCACACACGCGATATGTATCCTGGTACTGGAATAGGTTTGGCAATTTGTAGGAAAATCGTGGAGCGGCACGGAGGGCGCATCTGGGTCCAGTCCGAATTGGGAAAGGGCTCGACATTCTCCTTCTCGCTGCCGGCCGCAAGCCCTCCCAATGTGAGCGGGCCCGCAGGGGCTCCATTGCTGGAGATGCCTCAATGATCAGTAAGACTGACAAACTGACAATTCTTCTTGTGGAAGACAACGCAGGTGACGTGTACATGGTCCGCGAGGCCATGGTAGAGGCCGGACTGTCTCCAAATCTGCACGTGGTCCAAACGGGGACCCAAGCCATGGATTTCCTGCACCGGCGGGGAGCGTTTTCCAGCTTCCCTCAGCCGGATCTGGTCATCCTCGACTTGAACCTCCCCGCCAAACCTGGCCAGGAAGTCATGGCGGAGATCGAAGCCACGCCGTCCCTGCGGAACCTGCCGATCGCGGTCTTTACAACCTCGCAATCAGAGAGCGACATCTGCGCCCGCTTCCCACGATTGCGCAGCATGTTTGCTCTCAAGACCCCGATGGTGAGCGAACTTGTCGAAATCGTGAAATCCTTCGATCTCTTCGCCCGGACTGCCTGATGCACTGCACCGTCGGCGGCACTCCTAGCCGTCCGGCAGCATCGCAGCCTGAGGTCAAAATTACTTTCGAGACCCGAACAGAATGCACGGCGTAGGATTCCTCGGCGCACAGGGCTTGTTCGATGGATCATTATCAAATAGTCAGAACTCCATGCCGTCAGGGACGCATCACGTTTTTCGGTATTCGCGGCGTCCCGCTAGGGACGCAAAATGGCTCCGGAGGCCCGAAGCCGGCAATGAATAAGCCAGGCCGTAAGGCCGGGATTGAGATTGCAGGAAGATGGAGCGCAGAAGGCGCGGCACACTTGAGATTTCAAGTGCCGCGCCTTCTGCGCTCCATCTTTCACCCGGAATCTGTAGAGGACGGGCTCACGCTATCTGTCGAGCACTTTGAGGATTTTTTTCAGGGTCGGGAAGATCCTATAATGCAGCTCATCCATGCAGAGAACATTGTCCCCCTTCTCAAATGCGGCATCCGCCAGCTGTTGGCGAGCGTCCTGCAATTGTCGAACGGCTTGATCGACTGCCGGAACAGATTTCAGCGATCCGGGCCTCTCGATCTGCGCGATTGCCTGATCCAGTTGCGACAAATACTCGGGCACTCCCGCCGAGGGTGCCGCGGCGTATTCGGTCCGCAGCCTGGATCTCAGGCCGGATGTTGCCTGCAGCGCTCGTTTGACCGTTTCCGCAGCCTGCCTCGACGTCTCGGGGTTGTTCATCTTCATCCACGTCCCGTTTTGCGCAGCTCTTCCCGTACAAACTCCAGGTGGGCCCTGAATCGGGTCCCAAACGTCGCGTTTTCACGATGCCTGGCTTCGTGGAGATAGAAAACGTCTTCATAGCTCTGCGCTACTTGCGCGTAAAGCGAAGTGTCCTTGAGCGCGGTGAAAAGACGGCCGAACTCCCCGGATGCATCAACCCGCGCCAGCACACGATCCAGTTCAGCCGACCATTTCTCGACTGAGGCCCGCTGTTGCGTTCTGGGAATGGGCTGGTTCCTATCGATGACTGCTGCGATGCAGGCTCGAGCCGACGGTGTCGCGTCGTCCCGATTGGCCGCCAGAGCTTGATCCAGGGGGAGATGTTCCATCCCCTGAATCATGGCCCCGTTTGGCGAGGTGTTGATGTGTCTTACCTCCGGCTTGCGTCTGGCAAACCCCAGCAGGTAATCCTGCATATAAAGCAGATAGGAGTACAGAAGTCTGCTGGTGACCACCGGTTTGCCCACGACTCCGGGGACGCGTAGATAATCGCGAGGGAGGTTCCTTTCGTCAAAAAGGTCATTCGCGACGCTCCCGGACGCGTGGGTATGGCCTTCCGCAAAAGCAAAATCCTGCCCCACGAATATAATGGGATTGGCCCCCAGGTGATGGGCAACCTGCAGTGCCGAAAAGGCTACGGAGCCGCCCTGGAGGAAAGCGGAATCTCCCGCGGAGCCGCACAGAGGAAGCGGCGGATCATCCTGCGCGACAAAGTAGAACCGGGGTCCGGCGTACGAAGCCAGAATGTCGCGATGAATCCGGTGATAATAAACGAGCGGCACTTCGGTGGTATCCCAGTTCTTGAAATGCTCCGCATTCGCCGCGAAGGGATCGATAGAAACGACGAGATCGGGACGGATTTGCCGCTCCATCAGCATTCTCCCTGCGCTGCCGGCAGCCAGCAGCATCGGCCTGTTTCCCGCTTCGCACAAAAGGGGGAAGGCGCTCGTGAGGGAAGGTCCGGCCGACACGATCAGCGCAGGGCGAGCGCGCCACACGCCCCGCAGAGCCTGGATCGAGACCGCATCCCAGCTGTGCGGCAGGTTTGCCCAAAAATTCCCCAGACTGTTCTCCAAGATCGTATTGAGAAAATTCAGTCTGCTGGCATAAGAGGCGGGAAACTCTTGCGGAAGGCAGGTCAGCAGCACACGGTAGAAGCTCTCCGCGGTCAACGACGTCGGGAGGTGGGTGAACAGATCGAGAGACAACAGCCTCCATCTCACCGTGGCGTCGGCCAAATGGAGAGGAACCGCGCCGGGATCGTTGCAGGTAAGGAAATGCACGCGGTTGTCATCCATCCACATCCCCGCTTGTGCGCCTCGCTTTTCGCGCAACATGCGGCTCAGGCAGACGGAATCGGGTTCAATAACGACGATGTGAGAACTGCGGGGAATGCGCTGGAGCAGTTCTTTGACATGATAACCGAGCCCGAATCCCAGGACCACAACCAGGGTCCGCTCCCTGCAGGGTATGTCCTTAACCAGGAACCGGGCTTCCTCGATAGGATCGTAGCGGCTGTGCAGATAGAATTCGCGGCCGTTTGCATCGCGGCAGACCGCAGTGGGAACACCTCCCTTTCTGGAATCGATCATGGAGATGGATAACGAGGTCAGTTCCGGCACAGAATGCAGTCTATCGTCAACCCCTCGAACCGATCAAAAGAAATATTTGCATCGTTACGGCTGCGGGAAAACCAAGCTGTAGCTTAGCCAGTCTCTGTCGCAAGACTCGGCGGTTACATCGAAAGGCCGAGTGCGCAGCTTGGACCTGGACTTGGATCTCGACGTGGACGTGGACAGTCTTGTCAGAGGTAAATTTTCCAGACGGAACATTTATCAGATAGGCATTTATCTGTGCATGTCCAAGTCCAGGATTGAGGGTTGAGGAGTTTCGCAACGGAAGAGGGTTAAGATCTGCTCCTTTTTTTTATAAACGCAAGGATGCGGCCACTGTCGGTGAGATCGGGCACGAGCAGGTCAGGATAGTGGTCCTGCAGATCTGCTACAGTGTACCTAGCACTGGCAACCGCGATAACGGACGCGCCCGCGGCGCGGGCATGAACGATGTCGAGGGGCGTGTCGCCAACGACGAACGTGGCACGCACGACTGCCGGCGCGACGTGTCGCGCGCCGCGCTCCATGCCAATGCGGATCAGCATCGTGCGGTCCTCCGAATCTGAGCCAAACCCTCCGAAGCGGAAATAATGATCCAGGCCTGCCCTGGCCAGCTTGATGCGAGCCCCCTCTTCGAGATTGCCGGTGACCAAGCCGACGGCGAACTCGTGTTTTGAGGTAAGCGTCTCCAGCAGCTCGATGACTCCCGGCAGGATGTGGATGGACCCGCTCCCCTGCGCCCGCTCCATCTCCTCTTCGAGGGCAGTCAGGTAGGCAGAGAAAAGCGCCGCGCGCGACTGCGGATTCCAGCGATCTTCCATGCCGAAGTGCGCCAGGAATTCTCGCGCAATGATCGGATCCGTTTTCCCGTCGGGATTGACCACTTCCCTGGACACAGCAAGATCGAAAACTTGCCGCATGGCACGGTGAAAGGCGCGCATGCCGGCTCCGCCAGTCAGGATCAAAGTGCCGTCGATGTCGAAAAGTACCAGACGCATATGCCACGACTCCATCCCTGGAATTTCGGGGACAAGCGTCATAACCTCGAAATTCGCCAAAACGTATTCCGGGTCACCTGGGATATTTTCGAGACTATGACGCCTGTCCCCGAAATCCTAGTTTTTCAAGCCGGGGCAAGCTCGTCGTAGGTCGATTCAAGCACGCGCTGCACGAGGGGCCCGTGATCGGGAAAGCCCTTCAGCGTCTCGGTCGCCTGGATGATGGCAGCCCGCGGCTTGCCGGCCTTGATTTCAGCGCGCACATAATCCAGAAGCGCCGTGAAATAATCGCGCTGATATAGCAAATCCGGCGTGCGGCCGGTAACCTCGAATCCCTGCTGAGCATGCCCATAGATAAAGATGGCATCCTTGGAGTACTTTTTGGCGACGGTTTCGAGCACCTTGATCCAGCCGGCGATGGAAGCGCCGCTAGGCCGGTCGATGAAGGGGTGCCGGCGGTTGAATACGAGGTCCCCCATGTGAACTACATTAGCCTTCTCGAATAGGATAACGGCGTCGCCTCCAGTATGGCCGGGGCCGAAATGCTCGAGCTGGGCCTTCTCCTTTCCAAGATCCTCCACTCTGGTATCTGTGAAGGTGGTATCCGGATAGGTCTGCTGGTCTTCATTCTTCGCCTGGATGGCGGCCTGTTTCATGAGTTCGGGAACCTTGACGTAAGATACGACCCTGCGGGCAACCGGCCGGAAGACACCGATTCCGGCGGTGTGATCCGCGTGGTGATGGGTGATCATCAGGCAGTTGATCGAGTGGCTGCCCGACCGCTGATTGATGCCGTCGAGACAGGTCTTGGCCGTGTCAGGATACTGGCTGTCTATGGCGGCGACGGCCTCTTTGGAAACGAACCAGCCGATGGTGCCGCCGCGCCCGGTGAAAATCCCGACACCGCCCCGCACGTCCTTAAACGCCGTGGCCGCCGGCTGCTGGGCTTGGGCTAACGAGGGAATGCTCCGCATTAGTCCGGCGAGCGGAGCCATGGATGCCGCTGCGATGAACTCGCGCCGCGTGGGCGCATTTCCAAACCCTGACTTGCTCATGGTTCTCCTCCTGTTGTTCCGTGCGTCGGCATCCCTGATGTATCGCAACCATGGCCATGCCGGGGAATGTATCCATGATTAATCATCGCTGTCCAGCGCCCAGCTTTCAATTCGAAAATAACTCTTAGAGATTCTTCGAGCCTTCGAGTCTTAGCGGTTAGACATCCTACCTCCAAGCCTCTAAGGCCCAAAAAAGTGCTGGACATCCCCATGATTATGACCCGCTCAGTATCAGCTCCCAGGCACCGGCTTTGCAGATTCCTCGTCTCGCTCACTTCATTTCAACTTCAATCACCCGGACAGCCACCCGCCCCGTATTCTTCAAGTCGTGAGTCAGGGGGTTATCATGCCAGCCATCGCGACCGGAGTCGTCGGGCTTACTACCGCCGGGGATAAGACCTTCGATCGTCCCATTGCCGACCACGACGATGAAAGTATGTTGTGGGTGCAAATGGACGCCCGTCGATTCGCCCGGCTGAAGCAGCGTCTGGACTACCCGGATTCTCGCGTTCTCCAATACCAGAGTCTGATGCTTGCCGAGAGGAGGTGCAGGCGTGGATCGGGCGGCCGGCGGGCTGAGAAGTTCAACGGTAAGATTGTGAAACACGCTCGTGCCCACGTTGCGGACGCGATGCGTCAAGGGTGCCGGTGTGTAACGGACTTCGCCTTTTTTGAGAATCAGACCCTGTTCTGGCTGCCCGGGCGCCTGGGATTTCAGATCTGCATCTTCAAAATTCACAAAAAAATAGTCAAGGCTGTGAAGATGAAAAAGAGTCGAGGCTCCGGGCGGGACGACGACGTCATAGACGCGGATGTAGCTGTTCTCGAATTTCAGATGATGATCGGGTTCCTGCGAAACCGGAACCGGTATCTGACCAATCACCCAGCAACTCAGAAGCCCCAACATCAACGAACAGAGAGAGAGCCTCATGACCACCTCCAATTATCGATCTGGCGATTCAAGCCGCCTAATTCGCAGCTGCAACAACGGTCAGAACCCATTTTACCAGCCACCCGTTTCATGCGTGCGACCGCTGCCTTGCTCTCCGCAGGGCCGCTCCGCACACTGGCGGGCGCCCGACCGTAAAATCGCGGCCATCGTCTATAATACCAGTGGAACTGCCGCGTGGGGTCGGACTTGACCGGCCAAATTGTGGCCGCGCATCTTCGAGATTCGCGTCAAATGAGCGGCCCAGCGCGTTTCTTGACTTGCGAATACACCATGTGTACGATGATGTGTATGAGAACCAATATCGTTTTGAATGATGAACTCGTCCGGGAGGCCATGCAGTACTCAAAGGCCAAGACAAAACGGGCCTTGATCGAGGAGGCACTGCTTACGCTTGTTCGTGTCCAGGCGGAGGAGCGCAGGCGCAAGACGTACCGCCAACGCCTTGCCGCGCTTGAGGCCCGGCTTGCGGGTGTCAAGCTGCGGGAATCGGCGATGGACATTCTTCGACGAGACCGGGTGCGCCGATGACGCGCCGTGTGCTCGACACGAGCGTTGCCGTTGCCTGGTATCTTCCCGAGGAATTCTCGGCGGTCGCAAAGCGGTGGCAGATAATGATGCTGGACGGTAAGGCCGAATTGCGGGTTCCGTCCCTGCACTATTGGGAATTCGCAAACGTCCTGAGAACCTACGTGAAACGCGGGGAACTGGACCCCGATACAGCGCAAGAGATCTGGTCGCTGCATCTCGAGGCGCCTTTGCTTTCTGGCGAACCGGATCGGGCGTCCGTCCTTGCCATAGCCTTGCGGTACGAATCCACTGTCTATGATGCGGTCTATCTCGCCCTCAGTCTGGAGCTGGACGAACCCCTACTCACGGCGGAACGCTCCACCACGCCTTGGGTTAAGAAACTCGGTAGGTTGGCAGATTGCGTGAGGGGGTCACATCTTTAATATTTAATATTTTGCGAAAGATTTAAAAAATAAGGATGACCCTCTTCACGGGTTAGGCGCGGCGTCTGTGGGCGCTGATCATCAGGGCGCAGCCGGCAATCACTCCGAGCCCGCCCGTCCACTGGAGTGCGCTCAGACGCTCGCCGAAGATGAGTGCGGCCCCGCTGAAAGTCACAAACGGCGTCATCATCTCCGCTCCACTCTCGATGATCGCTCCCAGATGACTCAGGACGTAATACATCAGCACGTGCGCGAGGGAGATGCCGATTGCCGCGGACAGGAGGATGAGGCCCAACGTCTGCAGATTCTGCTCCGCCAGAGCCGAAACCTGGCCGAAGATCAGCATCGGAACCGCGAGAATCCCGGCAGTGTACAGACTGATGACCGCAAAACTTCGATGCGGCGGATGCCCTCGCATGTATTTGCGGACGGTTACGCCGTAGAATCCCCAGGCAGCGGCATCACCAAAGAGAATGAGCAACCCGGGGACCGATGCCGTTGCCTGCCGCATCGAGCCCCAGAAGAGTGTGATGATTCCGGCAAGGCAAAGCGCACCGCCGGACCAGAACAGACGGGAGAGAAACAGGCGGCGCTCCTCGGGCAGGAGCCACAGGCTTGCGGCAAGGGTAAACAGAAACGATGCCCGTATGCCAAATCCCATGATGCTGGCGGGGAGAAAATATGGGATGAGAGCAAAACCGGCCTGGCTGACGCCGTTCACTAATGAGGGTATCAGGGCGTCGTGCCATAGGCTCGAGCGTCCGCGATCCGAACCAGAAGGTCCCAGCAGCACAGGCAAGAGCAGCAGAGCTGCGACAATATAGCGCACCCCGTTCACCGTCCAAGCGTCCAGGTAGGAGGTGAAATACTTCAGGAAAAGAGGAATGCTGCCCCAGGACAGAACGGTTGCTATGAGTGCCGGCACGGCGAGCGAAGGCTTCTTTTTCATAAGGGGTGGCATTATGGCAGAATCTGCCGCCTGAGAAAACGGTGAGTGGGTTCTGAACTTTGATATTCAATATTTGTTGGAAGCTCCAAAAATTATAAATTGATGCAAACCGGAGGCTCTATGACTTTTGTTTATCTGGTTCGACATGGACAGACTGCGTGGAATAAAGAAGAGATCTTTCGGGGACGAGCCGACGTTCCACTGAACGAAATGGGGTTAAAGGAAGCTGAATTGGCCGCGGAGTACTTCAGGGGTAAGAGGGTGGACGCAATCTACTCAAGCCCCACATCGAGGGCCATACAGACGGCCGAAAAAATCGCGCTCGTTCTTGGTTTGAAAGTTGCGCCTCATTCCGGGATCACCGACATGAGTTTCGGAGATTGGGAGGGACGGCCTATCAAGGAGGTTGAGAAGAGCGATCCCGATCGCTTTCGATTGTGGGAAGAGGAGCCGCACCTGCTGAAGGTGCCTGGAGGAGAGACTCTCGATGAGGTTCGAGTCAGGGCCATGGCAGCTCTGGAGGAGGTAATCGCATCACATGCTCAAGGCACCGTGATCCTTGTTTCCCACCGCGTAATTACGAAAGTCCTGATTTGTGCAATCCTCGGTTTGGATAATTCCCATTTCTGGCAAATTGATCAAGATACAACGGCCATTAACCTGATCCGATTCAAAGACGGAAGGTACGCACTCTCCCTCATGAACGAAACCTGCCATCTCAAAGCGATGCCTAGGTGAGGGGGTCGTATCTTCAATATTCAATTTTTTCGCCAAATATTGAATATACGTCCCCCTTTACGCTAACTCTTCCGTTGAAAGGTGATGGTGCGGCCGGGTGAAGTGTCGATTTCGAACACGGCGGATGCCGGCGACACCCGGGCCCCCTGGACCACGAACGCTGCGCCGCGGAATGGATTCTGCAGGCGCAGCTTGCCGCCCTTTTCGGATCTGATCTGAATTGTGGCAAGCTTCCCGTCTTTAAGAGTGGCGCTCACCACAAAGGCGCCCTCAGCGCGCAGGCCGCGGAAACCGATGTTTCGCCAGGAAGCGGGAACCGCGGGAAAAATCCGGATCACTCCTCCCTGACTCTGCAGCAGCATTTCCTGGATGCCGGCAGCAAAAGCAAAGTTGCCCTCCAGCGTAAAGGGCCGGTAGGTGTATTTTGATTTTCCCGTTTTCGACTGGTCGCCATTGGCATGGAAGCTGTTCAGCAGGCAGAAGCTCGTGGCAAAGGTACGCAACGCCGCGGCCGCCTTTTCGCCATTTTGCGCGCGCGCCCACAGGTTGCCCAGCCAGCTGTAGGAATAGCCGCACCACCAATCCGGGCCGAGCCGTTCGAGGTCGGCGAGGGACGCCGCGATCGTGCGTCGGTCGGATTCGCGGTCCCAGTCGAGAAGGCCAAGCGGGTGAATCGCCATCAAATGCGAGAAATGCCGGTGCGACTCAGCCAGTGGCACTCCCGGAGCGACCAAAAGTTTACCATCGGCTTCGGCAACTGCCAGCTCAGGCCATTCATGTAAGGCTTTCTTCCATGCTTCAGCTTCGCGGCCAAGCCCGAGCTCACGCGCCATCTCCTCCGTGGCGCCGAAGAGCCAGCGGATGAGCGCAAGATCGTAATTGGTGAGCGTCCGGAACCAGGCTGTGATGCGGTTGTCGTTGATCTCGGGGGATGAGCTGAGCGGCAGAGATCGTATCCCCGAAGCGTCGGCAACCGAAAGCTCCAGGATGTGCCGTGAGACTGCAGAAAGCCACGGATACGCACGTTCTTTCAGGAATTGCCGGTCCATGGAATATTTCCAGTGCAAATAGAAATGATGCGCGAGCCAGGCCCCGGTCGTCGGACTCAAGGAATACTGTATCCACCCGCCCATGGGCTCTCCTTCGAGCGTGGCGACGCCCGGCACGTTCAGCCCGCCAGTGCCGAAGTAGGCCTTGGTCCACTTCTCCGATACGGGTTTGCAGAGCCAGAGCCAATCCAGGAAGGCGAGTTCCTCGTCGAGGTGGTTTGCGCTGTAGGCGGGCCAGTAGCTCAGTTCGGTGTTCAAGTCGTTGTGGAAATCTCCCTTCCACGGGGGAAGGCGGCCGTTGTCGGCGGTCCAGACTGCCTGCAGCGTGACCGGCGGAGCGCCTCGTCGCGCAGCGCTGCCGAACTTGTACTGTTCGAGATACCACTGCTTTTCCAGCAGCGGATCAGGCAAGCTGACGGCAGACTGATCCCAGAACTTCCGCCACCATGCCGCGTGGCTCTGGTATTCACGCTGGTAACGGGCCGCATTCACATCCTTGATTGAGAACGCGGCCGCCGGTTTTGCGAGCGGATAGGGATGATTTGTGCGCATCGTCCAGGCGCCAATCAGGGCGCCGTCCGTGTCGTTGCTCCAGCCCACCCAGACATCGTACGAAAAACCGCCGTATCCATCCTGATGGTAGGAAATTTCATGCGCGTTTTCGCTCACCTGCGCAGGCGGGTAATCGAGACGGCGCAGGTCATTTCCGTCGGCGCCGCTGTCTCCGCCCTTTCCTGGCACCGGCGCCGTCCCATACGGCAGCGGCACGAGGACAGGACGCAGTTTCCCGATTGGACCGGAGATTTTGAACCAGCCGCGTGGTTCGGTTTCATGGATGAAGCTCTCCATGCTGATGCCGCTTTTCCACCCGATTTCGCAGGTTGCGTCATGCAAACGCAGCCGCGCGCCGGTCACATTCGCCACATCCGGAATCGCAAACTCGAGGGCGGCGCCAGGAAGTTTGGTCGGAGCGGGATCGCGATCGTACGGCAAGTCGCCCATGGCCTGGACCGGCCTGTAATCACCTTTGAGCACCTGGCTGACGACCCATGAAAAACGGAATTCGGGGTTTTCGAGTTCCTTGACGTGGCGCAGATCCCAGAGGTCGGCCCGGTCGAGAGCCATTCGAAGGACGTTTTCGCGTTGCCAGATGAGCGCGCCCACCATGCCGTTGCCAAGCGGAAGCCCCTCATCCCACACGCGCGGCAGGGCGGAAAACTGGAGGTCGTGCGCATCGCCAGTCTGCGCCTCGCTCACAATCGTGCAGCCACAGGCAATCGCCAGAATGAGAACAACAGTGCCGGACAGGAGCCTTCGCTTCATATCGGTTGCCTCCCTGACGGGCCGGATTTCACTGGATTTGGCTCCTAGCACGGTCATATCGACGCCGCGGTGCACAAGTGGATCGTATCTTTAGTATTCAATATTTGGCGAAGAAATCAAAAGGGTCGACGCGCCCTTATGCGGACATGCCGGCTCACTCGACGGAAAGGCCGAAAGGCTCCGGATCCTCGAGAAGCGCCTTGATCGCGGCGGCGAAGGTATCGAAATCGGCGAGATCGTTCCTGAGGATCTGCTGCAGCTCCGCAGGGTTCACATCGGCATAGAAATGCATAAGCCGGTTGCGGTAGCCTGCCATTGCTTTCAAACCCTTGCTGGCAAACTCTTGAGGCACAATCCCAACTTCCCCTAACCTGAGGGCAATGGCCTTGTATTCCGTCACACGGCCTCCGGGGATGCGGGAGAGTATGTGGCTGCCGATGTGAAAGACCCCTTCCAGCGCCCTGCGCAGATAGAATTGCGCGCGTACAAAGTTTTCTTCCTTTGCAAATTCCGCGTCCGGCAACTCCCTTAGTTTTTGGAGCATCAGCCTATCTCTGGCTATGCCGTCGAGCCGGGGAATGACCGACTGACTCTTGATCGATTGTAGCGCCATGCATCAGATCCTTTGCAGCACCGCGTCGTTGAAGTCGTCGAGAAGCGGTTTGAAATCGGCGTACAGGATCATGACTCGCTCTTCGAATTCGTAGCGCGCGTCCTCAGAAGAGGCAAAAAGAAGCCGGCCATGCCTTATGGCGTCGGAACAGACTTCGAGGCCAGCCACTTGTAGGAAGACGATATCAATGGTCGTGTCCGGGAAGGCATCGGTCAGGATGTCGTAGAGTTCGTTATAGACGGCGAAGGAATCAGCATTCACCTTCCCCGGGTCTCGGAAGACGATCCCGAAATCGAGGTCGCTCAGGGGGTGCGCGCAGCCCTCGGCTACGGAGCCAAACAGGTACACGAGTTCCACTCCCGCCGACTTGAGCCTGTCTCCTGTTTGATGCGCGATCTCCAGATTTATCATTTGATTAGAACGTACACACAGGGAATCGAAACGTCAAGGAGCATCGTCCGCGTCTGGCAGGCGACGCAGGTGTGGCAGATCTGAAAATCACACGTCTGTTCCGTGCTGCTCAGTCTCGAGTGGCGGCAGGTTCTTCACGATCTTCACCGTTTCCAGGCTCACGGTGATAACCTGGCCGATGAGCCGGACGATGTATTCTGGATCGTCCAGGCGGTTCGGGTCGTTGATGATGCCGCTGCGCTTGTCGGTACTCACTTGATATTGGTCGATCACCCATTCCAGCGCGGAGCGGTTGCCGAGGCGGTATTCGTGGGTTTCGGGCGGGATGCCGGCGATGGTGAGGAATTCGTTGTACACGATCGAGGTCTTGTCCTTGGAGAGCTTCATCTTCTCCACCCGATAGGACAGCGGCGCCTTGCGGTTTTCGATGCGGTGCCAGTAATACTCCGGCTGCTGCTCGTAGTTGACGTGCAGCTCGGCAAGCCGCTTGCCTGCGGCGGCAAAGCCGTGGAAGTCGGGCGCGTAAGGGATGCGCGGTAGCTCGCGCCGCAGATTCGCGGCGTACCGCTCGCGATATTGCGAGTGATGCAGCACGGCATAGACGTAGTGGAAAATATCCCACTTGGTGATCTTCTTGTCGTCGTAGTGCGACTGGAATTCCTTCAACGCCCAATCCGTGATGTTCTCCCGCCGATTGCTCCCATCTTCGGCATATATGAAAAAGGGCATCGCAAATGTAAACGAACCAAAGCCAGCCGTAAAGACACTCTCAGGCAGAGCATTTGTGATGATCGAAACGAAGGGACGCTCCGAGGTAAGGTTGACGCAAAGTAGTCGGTTTTCGAGTTCGGAATTCGCATTCGGAAGAACACACTCATACCGCGACGGACGGTCATTCAGAATGCGGTCGTAATAAAGGCACTGTTTTGTAAAAGGCCGATAGAGGCTTTTGCGCAGTCGCTTCTCATCAAATTCCGCCAATGTGCCCCGGGCGAGATGCATCTTTAGCGTAGAACTCCACTTGACCTTCTCATAAGAAACAAAGTCATCGACATCCTTCGGGCATTTGGCAACCTGGTGGCGTAGGACTTCTGAATTGTAAGCTTCGCAGAAACCCCGCACACGCTCAGTCAATGATGCGTTGTCGAAATCGAAAACAGTAGCATCTCTCTTGGTGGAAATACCCGGAAGGCAGTCACGAAAAATCTGCCCTTTGATGATTTGCCCCTTTGCCTGTGCTCCCTTTATCGCGATTGGAATGAACGAATCAAAATTGCCGCGATTGGCCTCCGAGAGCCACGAATACCTTCTGTCCGGTTCGAGGTTCCGCCACTTGACGGCTGAAAATAATTCCTTCTCGTCAAGGAAATGCCACTTTTGTTCTTTGTGCCAATCAACGGGGACCGCAGCGTAACGAATCGAGGCCTTCCGGCTAAGTTTCTCAGCACCGCATTTCCGCACCAGGAGGTTGACGCTGACACCTACTTGAATTCCAAAAACATTATGAATCGTGCCCGAAAGCCTTGGGTTTTTCCTGACATTGCCGCCGAGGTCGAGGATATAAATCGCATCAAAGTCCTGGGCGAGGTGCTTCCGCATTCCATCAGCAGCAAGGCCGTCGAGAAATCCATTATTAGTCACAAACGCAACAATGCCCTCATCCCCAATGCGGTCCGAGGCCCACCGAAATGCTTTAACATATGGATCGCGTAGACTGTTCCGAAGCGTAGCCTCCGAATCCGCACCGTAGGTATCGGACACGCGCCTGTTCAACACTGGATATTTTCGATTCTTATTGTTGTCGTTCTCATCGGCCTGCCACGCGTTATAGGGCGGATTGCCGATAACCACGAAGATGGGTGATTCCTTCTGCCGTTTCACACGCGCCGTGTTGGCTTCGGTGAACATCTCCATTTGTTTGGCTTCCGCCATCTCGAACGTGTCCACGAGGCAGATGCCTTCGAACGCCTCGTACTTCCCTGTCGCCTCATAGTACTCGTGCTCGATGTTCATGCTGGCGATGTAATAGGGGAGCAGCATGATTTCGTTGGCATGCAGTTCATTGGCGAACTTGTACGGGAGCGCGCTCTGCGGGATTTCGCGCATGAGGTGCACGATGAAGTTCCCGGTGCCGACGAACGGATCCAGGATGTGGACGCCTTTGGAACCGAGCGTCTTGCCAAATTCCTTCTCCAGGATCTCCGCCACGCTCTTGACCATGAAGCGCACGATCGGCGGCGGCGTGTAGACGATGCCGTGCGTGTCGGCCACCTTGACGCAGAAGCCCTGGAAGAATTTCTCGTACACGGTATTGAGGAACTGCTGCTTTTGCGAGAAGTCGGAGATGGTGCTGGCGGCCAGCTCGATGGCGACGTAGAAGCGGTCGAGTTTCCTGAGGAAGTCGGCCCGGCTGAAGCTCTGCGATGTGAGGGCGTCGATGACCTTTTCGATCTCGGCGGCGATGATGTTGCGCCGGGCGAAGTCGGAGTTGTTGAAGATGGTGCGGAACAGCCGCTCGGTGAGCAGGTGCTGGATGAGCATCTCCTCGACCGCGGCATCGGCCAGGTTCGGGTTGATGGAGCGGCGGGCCAGGCTGGAGAAGTCGGCAAAGGCGCGGATGAAGCGCTGGTTGGTCTTGCGCTCGCGCTCGATGATGTCCACGAGGCCGCGGGCGAGTTCCGGCACGCGCTCCTGGAATTCGCTGACGGCGCGCTCCCATTGGTCGTAGGCCGGGGCGGTGTAGCTGAAAAGAAGTGCGAGCGTGTCGATGAGCGCCTGCGGCCTGGTGAGATCCGCGTCGATGGCAAGCGTGTCGTTCTGATACAGGAGCGCGCGGTGCGGCGTCTGAAACAGGATGTTGTCGCGCGGGTAACCGGCCTCGAATTTGCGGCGGACCTCGCGCCGCAGGTCGTCGTGGATGTCTTTTGCTTCCCAGAAGCCGTGGGTCAGGCGGAAATCGTCGACTAGGGCGCCGTCGACGCGCAGAGGCATGCGCCGTTGGCGGCGAATTTCCCATTCCGGCACCAGCGTCCAATCATGCTGCCGGGCGCAGTGAGCGAGCAGGCTCTGAAATGCGGACCGGACCGCCGATTCGTGCTGGATCCCCAGTTCCTCGAACTGGCGCAAGGCCGCGTAATAGTTCTGAACCGGCTTGTGCGCCGGCTTGAGTTCCAGCGTTTGCATCAGCGCTTCTTTCCATGCGTGTGTGGCGCGGTTGAGGTTAGCGCAGTACGAGAAGTAATGGCAAGCAATATGGTTTTAGGGTAATCAAGAGTTTCGGCATGGGCGCTCCTTATTTGTTTGCGGCGGGTGCGAAGTCGGGCAGCAGCTTACACCTGTGCCGAGGTGGCGAAAATGGTCTCCGGCGGGGTAACCTGATCGGCGCAGTTTTCGTCTTGCGAAACTTCTTTACGGTGCCTATTGTGGAAATATAACCATAGGGATTACCTGTTCTGTGCGCAATGTAAAGACTGGCAACAACGTGTTCCATAGGAATGCAGCAATGCCCAACAAGACAGTGCACAGGCTGCCAGGCTTTAAACAATTCCGGCTTGGGCTCGAATCATGCTTGGCGGTGGACACGGCGAGACGAGTTCTCACGAAGGCGCAGGGCCGCTACTTTGAACTCCTTGCAAATTGCGAGCAGCCCACCAACCATGCATTGCGCAAACACCTGGTGGAGCAAATCTTGCCCGGGTTAGCGCTGTATCAAGTCCTGCTTGCCGAAGGGTTCGTGCAGGAAGCAGCCCAGGAAATCATCGATAGCGCCTTTGCGACACGAATCAAATCAAGGCGGAAGACGATGGCTCTCTGGGGGCACTTGCCTTTCTTCTACACCTTGATCCGTCTGCTGATACGAAGGAACATGCGCGCGGATTTTCCCGCCGAGGGCTGGGATATCGAATGGATAGAGGTCAGTTCGACAGCCGTGGCCTTTAACATACATCAATGCTTCTACCTTAAAGTGCTTACGTCATATGGCGCTGCTGAACTCACGCGTTCCTTCTGCCGGATAGACGATCTGATCTTTGAGAATCTCTCTCCGCATCTTCGCTGGAAGCGGACCATGACGCTTGGCCGCCAGGACAGTCGCTGTGATTTTCTTTTTCGTCGAGAGTAGTCTGTTAAGGTTTGGTTGCGCCGACGACGGAATCCATCACTGCGCCTTTGCGGACCAGGCTGATGTCAATAAATCCCGCCGACGCCAGGTCTTCTTTCAGTTCGTTAAAGGTAAACGTCCCACCGTCCGGCGTGCCGACCAGCATGTTGACCGCGAAGAACGCTCCCATGACTGGAGAAGTCCGGGACTCGTCCATGACCACGTCGCGGATGAGGACCTTCCCTCCTGAAGCCAGGGCGGCGAAAACCTTCAAAAACAGCGCGCGATTCTGTTCGCGCGAGTTCTGATGCACGATCGCACTCACCCAGGCCAGGTCGGCGCCGTGCGGGAGTTCATCCTTGCAGAAATCGCCCGCCACCAGCCGGATGCGGCCGGCCATGCCGGGAGCTTTCAATACGTCCTCGGCTAGCGGGATGACTTCCGGGAGATCGAAGATCGTAGCTTTGGCGCCTGGGTAAAGCTGCAGAAACGGAATAGTCCACGTACCCGACGCTCCGCCGATATCCAACAAATGGCTGAACTGGAGCGGCCCGATACTCTTTACCAGCGCGGGTGCGGTCCGGCCGGAAATCTCGTGCATCGCACGAATGAAGGAAACCGTGTCGCCGGCAGCGCCGCGCACACTCTGATCACGGACGGCGCTCCCAGTCAGAACTACTTTGGCGAGCTGACCCCAGCGCCGCATGCAATTACCCTGGTGTCTCAATATGCCCAGGATGGAATCGGCATCGGTTTCGGTCAACATGCCGGCAAGATCCGCATCCACGGTGTACATGCCGTCGCGCTTCTCCAGCAGTCCCAACGACGTGAGCGCGTCCAGGAGAATTTTCATGGCCCGCGGATCAGCGTGTATCCGGTGCGCTAACTCCTCACTGCCGGCCGGCTGCCTGTGCAGACTGGTAAAGACGTCCAGTTCGGCGGCCGCGATCAGGATCGAAGCTGCCTGGAAACCTCGCGCCAACTCTTCCAATTTATCGGCTGTGTATTTTTTCATTATTGCCACCCGCTGCAATCATGCAATCACTGAGCTTGCCAACATCGCCACTGAAAATCAGGATATCCGATCTCCTATCACTCGACAAGGTCCCTGCACCTGCAGGTGCAGGAAATAGGGCTTAGACCTTCATCCTTACTGGCACCAACGCCATGCTGTTGAATTCCAGTCCCTTACTGTTTCTCGGCGTTGAGACAGTTGCTTGCCTTCCGGGGGACGTTATAATTTGTCACAGGAGGATGTAGATGGCGAAAGTAACCGGAATCGGTGGCGTGTTCTTCAAGTCGCGGGATCCGCAGTCGCTTCGGGGATGGTACCGCGACCTCATGGGCATCGACGTGCAATCCTGGGGCGGCGCGCAATTCTTCTTCAATCGTCGAGAACGCCCAGGCATCGGCTACACAGTCTGGAGCCCGTTCGAAGCCGATACGAAGTACTTCGAACCCAGCCACCAACCGTTCATGCTCAACATGCGCGTGGACGACCTCGAGGGTATGCTGGCACAACTGCGAAACGCCGGCGCGGAGGTGCTTGACAGGCGAGAAGACGGCGAAAATGGCAAGTTTGGATACGTTCTGGATCCCGAGGGCAATCTACTAGAGCTTTGGGAACAGAGTGACGACGACCCTTTCGCACCGAAGGAGTAGCCCGCTCGCAGAATCACTTGGATCCAGCGAGCAGCTCCTTGATCGCGCTCTCCACGTCTTTGTTAGTGAATTGCTTGTTTGGATTATCGCCGGTCAGACGATAGCGAAGTTTGCCCGAACTGTCATAGATAAAGACCGCGGGAATCCCAAGAATGCCGAGTTTTTGGAAAGCATCGGGGACGATTTCATCCATGCGGAAATTGTCGAAGATGGCATTTTGCTCGACCAGAAATTCCTGGGCGTTTTGAAGAGCCAGGCGGTCGCTCCGATCATCCAGGCTCATGGAGACAAACCTGATCTCGCTATCCCGTCCGTACTTCTGATAAAGCTGAACCATGTGGGGAAAGCGCTCCACGCATGGGCCGCACCATGTTGCCCAGAAGTCGACAACGACGATCTGTCCTTTATATCCGGCAAGCTTTTGTTGCCACTGGGCGAAGGTGATCGGTTGTAGTGTGATAGGCTTCGATTGCTTTCTCAGCGCCTGCTGCTCCGCGAAGCCGCCCGCGATCGCCAGCACGATGATGAGTCCAAGCCCCGGAATCAAGCGGCTCATTTTGAACCCGTTTTCTCATATTCAACCGTGCAACCCTGTGCGGCAGTTTCAGCCACAGGCGCTGGTTTGCCGGCGAGTGCCGCCTCGATGGCGTCCTTGACATAAAGCTCTGTCGGGATGCCGCGCGTGTAGTTCACGCTGCCGTCTGTTCGCATCTGCGCGGGAGAGTTGTGGATGGCCCCCGTATACACGAGCTTCCGCTGCTTGTTAAAAACGAAGTACTCGGGGGTGTGTGTGGCCCCCAACTTGCGGCCTAGGTCCTGGCTTTCATCATAAACGTAGGTGAAGTTGTAGCCAAACTGGACCGCGTGCTGCTTCATGGCAGGCAACCGGTCGTCCTCCCGGTGATTGACGGCAACGCCGACGACGCGCACGCTGCGTCCCTTGAATTGATCGACCAGTTTGACCAGGTCGCCATCCATGCCTTTTACCCATGGGCAATGGCTGGCCAGGAATACCAGCACAACCACGTCCTCCTTGAGATCACTCGAAGAGAGTGTGGAGCCATCGATCGCTGGCAGGTTGCTGAATTGGGGAAGCGGGGCGCCGATATCGACAACCTGATTGTATTTTCCGGCGTAGAGTCCTGCCGAGCTCGCGAGCAAGGCGGCAAGAGATAGAGCTATAAGAAATCGGGTCTTGTTTCGAGACATATCATTAACCTCCGCTCCAGAAATGTTAGGCTCTGCGAGTAAATAGGTCAACGTCACATCGAAATCGGTCAAGAGTGCAAATGCGACGCTCCCGTGCTTCGCGGACAGAAGATCCGATCCCGCTTCGAAAGTGACTTCTCTCACATGGGATGCGTTTTCCTGCAACTTTTCGATATTGAATCGTATTTAAATGGTTGTGAGGGAGGATTTATCCCCGAGCAATGGGCCGCCGGTGACAAGGGTGTTGTCAAACGGGACTCTTAGTTATTACCAGATTGAGACTGCGGTTTGGAAGTTTGGATCAAGGAGTGACTTATGAATTCAAGGAAGCGATTGTTTGGTATTGAGGGGATGGTTTTGGCTTTCATGTTCTTGCTGGTTGCAAGCCCGCTCAGTGCTCAGGGAATGCGCGGGCGGCCTCCGGCGCGGATGATGGCACAGGGAGCCCCTGGTCAGGGAGCCCAAGGGAACCCGCTGGCGATGTTGCAAAGGTCACTGCAGCAGGCTGGAACTCCAGCGTTGACATCGGACCAGATAACTCAGCTGACCTCGCTGATAACTGCTTTTCACAGCAATCAGCCAAAGCCCGGCCAGGACACTGCGCTGACCGGTTATCGCAACGATCTTGACAATGCAATCCTGAGCGGAAGTCTAAACTCGCCAGCAGAGACGACAGCAGCTAACAATATTGTCACCGAAACGGCCAAGCTCCAGTACGCGCAGTTGTTGGCGGAAGCAAACTTCGAGATCAGCGCGCTCGGCTTTCTTCAGACCGCTCAGGTTACGGCTCTGCAAACTAAACTCGGCACCACAGGCCTCGTCCGTGTGCTGGGATCGATGATCGGCGGACCGGGCATGCTCGGCAGAATGGGCGGCCCTGGAAGGTAAGATCTTCTACTTTCGATTATCGTTACTTGGCGCAGCCCGGAGATAGGAACTCTGCCAATTCTTCACCTGTCCGGCACTGCGCAACGCTAGCCAACGCACCATGAGGAAGTCGGCATCCACCTGGGCGTTGGCTCGCCTCTTCTTCGGCGGGTCGTGTATTATTGGCACCGCTCGTGGCCTTCGACCTCGACCTGGACGTAGACCTGGACCGTCTTGCCGACCGTGAACTTTTGCCAGCCTGACGTTTACCAGAGAGCCGTCCATTTCCTGCTGCTTGCAGTGTCTGAAGCACAGTGCCATTCTCTGAACAGCCTCTCGAGCACCGTCGCACCAGCTCGTATGAAAACGGAGACCTATCGCGCAGCGTTTACGATTGTGCCTCGTGGTCGTGACCGGTATTTGGGGGCGATCACGGGCTGATCACAACCGAGTCCAAGTCCAGGTCCACGTCCAGGTCCACGACCAGGTGTCAGCCGAAGGGATTATTTTCGAAGCAGTTTCGGAAATGACCCGCCCGGAGTACAATCGGCACCACGACGCACCACCGATTCTTGATTCGGCCGCCGTGCTGCTGGCACATCGGAAGGAGAAATCAACTTATGACTACCGGTGAGATCGGCCATCCTGATACGAATGAATGGACTTCATTGGCTCGCAGGGATTTCCTCAAGCTGCTGGGGCCCGGCATCTACATTTTCTTTGCGCTCGAGGAGTTATTCCCATTCGCACAGGAGCAGCGTGGCGGCCGCGGATATCCGGAGGACTTCAACGCGTATCTCAGAATCGCGGAAGACGGACGAGTTACCTGCTTCACGGGCAAAATCGAAATGGGACAGGGGATCAATGCGTCCCTTGCGCAGATGCTCGCCGAGGAACTCGAAGTCCCGTACAACTCTGTCAGTGTCGTGTTGGGCGACACCCAAATCTGTCCCTGGGACGGCGGCACCAACGGGTCGCGCAGCCTGAGATACTTTGGCCCATCCCTGCGGGTGGCGGGGGTTGAAGCTCGGAAGGTCTTGATTCAACTAGCCGCGGAAAGCCTCAAGGTGCCGGAAAACCGCCTGACGGTGAAGGACGGCGTGATCAGCGATCGGGCCGATCCGGGGAAAAACACGACCTACGGCGCTCTCGCCAGAGGCAAAATAATCGAACGCCATCTCACGAAGAAGCCGGATTTGTCCGACCTGAAACGTCCTGCGGACTTCAAGGTCTGCGGCAAGCCTTTGCCTCGTCCGGACTTGAGGGACAAGGTGATGGGTCGAGCGCAATATGCCGGCGACATTCGTCTGCCCGGCATGATTTACGCCAGGGTCCTCAGGGCTCCGGTCCATGGCGCGCGGCTGAAAAGCGTCGATGTTTCTGCTGCCAAGGAGATCAAGGATGTGCTGGTGCTGCAGTCAGAGGATCTTGTGGCCGCGCTGCACGAACTTCCGGATCAAGCTGCCGAAGCCCTTTCGCGGATCAAGGCGCAGTATGATCTGCCTGAAGCAACCGTCACCGATAAAACCATTCACCAGCACCTCATCGAGGCGGCTGCGCCCCAGGGAAACGTCGTTCGTGAAAAAGGCGATCTGGCACAGGGCCGGGAAATCGCGGCGCTGAAATTCGACGAAACCTATTTTGCGCCCTACGTCGCTCACGCGTCGATGGAGACCCATACCGCCTTGGCTCAGGTGCAAGCAGATGCCGCCACAGTCTGGATCTCGACGCAAAGACCCTTCGGCGCTCAGACCGAGATTGCCCAGGCATTGGGAATGGCCGCGGAGAAGGTCAGGATTATCACCCCGTTCGTCGGTGGTGGTTTCGGGGGCAAGAGTCAGATCACACAGGCCGTGCAGGCGGCGCGGTTGTCCAAGATGGCAGGCAAACCGGTCCAGGTCGCCTGGACGCGTGAAGATGAATTCTTTAACGACACATTCCAGCCGGCGGCCGTGGTCCAAATCAGTTCAGGTCTCAATATGGCAAACCAGATTGTGTTCTGGGATTATCAGGTCCTCTTCGCCGGCGAGCGAAGCTCCGAGCCGATCTATGAGATTCCCCATCAGCGAACCGTTTCGCGCGGCGCGGCGCGCGGCGCCAGTGCTCATCCGTTCGGCACCGGCGCCTGGCGCGGGCCGGGCAGCAACACCAACATTTTTGCACGTGAATCACATATCGATGTCATGGCCGCGAAGGCGGGAGTCGATCCCGTGGAGTTCCGGCTCAAGAACCTGACCGATGCCAGGATGGTGCGGGTCCTGAAGGCCGCAGCCGACAGATTCGGCTGGAAGCCGGCAAAGGCGCCCAGCGGACGCGGGTATGGCGCCGTTTGTCTCGATTATCTGGAGACCTACGTCGCGGCAATGGCCGAAGTCGGCGTGGACAAGACGTCCGGCAAAATCCAAGTCAAGCGCATCGTTGTTGCCGAAGATATGGGACAGGTCATCAATCCCGAGGGCGCGAAAATGCAGATTGAGGGAGGCGTCACCATGGGACTTGGGTACTGTCTATCCGAAGAGATTCACTTCATCGGGGGCGACGTCAAGGACACCAATTTTGACACCTATGAGATCACACGATTTTCACGAGTCCCACAGATCGATGTCGTTCTGATAGACAATCCCGCACTCGATCCGCGCGGGAACGGCGAAGCGCCGATCACCTGCATGGGTGGGGTGATTGCCAACGCGCTCTTCGACGCCACCGGAGTACGGCTGAATCGTCTCCCGCTGACCCCGGAGCGCATCAAAGAGAAGCTGGCATCCCTTTAGGATGCTCTCGGCAGTGATTTGCTTTCCATTTCCCCGATCCTCTGCTATCGTCAGTCCATCCCGGAGGAGGAACATGATCACATCACGACGTTATGCACTTCTAGGCATTGCTCTGGCGGCCGCACTCGCGTGTGCGGTGCTGGTCGCCCAGACTAAGACTGCGGCGCCGCCACAGGTCAAGCCCGCTGCAGCCGCGCCGGCGCAGGCCACGGCCGGCAAGATCACAAGCCCAAAGGAGGAGTGGGGCCACAGCGTGGGTGACGACTATTTCCTGGCCAATTATCAACAGCTTATCGCCTACTGGCACAAGCTGGAAAAGGAATCGCCTCGCATCCACATCCAGGAGATAGGCAAGTCAACCGAGAACCGGCCGCAGCTCATGGCAATCATCACCGCGCCTGAGAACTACAAGCTGCTCGACCACTATAAGGACATTTCCGCGCGGCTGTCTCACGCGGAAGGGCTGACCGACGCGCAGGCGCACGCGCTCGCAAAAGAGGGCAAGGCTGTCGTCTGGGTTGATGGCGGGCTGCATGCCACTGAGGTCCTCGGCGCGCAGCAGTTGCTGGAGATGGTCTACCAGATGACCTCCCTCACGGACGAAGAGACCATGAGGTTTCTCAAGGATGTGATCCTGTTATGCGTGCCGGCCAATCCGGACGGCTGGGATCTTGTGTCCGACCAGTACATGAAGTACGGCAACATGAATCCACCGGTCCTTTGGAATCACTACGCCGGCCACGATGACAACCGGGACTCCTTCATGAACGCGCTCGCCGAGACGACGAACGTGAGCCGTGTCATGTACCGGGAGTGGTTCCCGCAAATCATGTACAACCATCATCAGTCGGGGCCGGCAGGGGCGGTCATGTTCGCGCCGCCGTTCCGCGACCCGTTCAACTACAACTTCCACCCGATGCTTCCGGCCGACATCGATCTGATTGGCTCCATCATGGCGACCCGATTTATCGCCGAGGGCAAACCCGGTGTGACTTCCCGCAAAGGGTCGACCTATTCGACATGGTGGAACGGCGGTTTTCGCACGACGGCGTACTTCCATAACCAGATCGGCATCCTTACCGAAACGATCGGCAATCCCACGCCGCAGAGCATTCCGTTCACGACGCGCTTCGCCATCGGCGATTCGAGCATGTGGTGGCCGATTCCGCCTCAAGAAGTGTGGCACTTCCGGCAGTCGATTGACTACTCGATCACAGCAGACCGGGCGATCATGGACTTCGCGTCCCGATATCGTGAAGAGGTCCTCTATCGTATCTACGAGATGGGTCGCGACGAAATCAAGTGGGGCAGCGGAGATCATTGGACCTTTACGCCGCACAAGCTGGAGCGTATCCAGGCTCAACTGGCTGCCTCAGCTCCTGCTGCCGCCGCACCAGCGGCAGGCGGACGCGGTGGGGCAGGGGGCGTCGTCGCTGTTGCCCGCGGCGGCGCAGGTGGAGGAGGTGGCGGCGGTGGTGGGCGGGGCGGCGCAGCCGGCGGGCCGGCGTTGTATGCCGCGCTCACGACGCAAGATCTGCGCGATCCCCGCGGTTTCATCATCCCGTCGAATCAGGATGACTTCGGCAACGCCACCAGGTTCGTGAACTCGCTCATCAAATCCGGAATCACCGTGATGCGTACCACGGCCCCCTTCACCGTAGCAGGTAAGCAGTATCCGGCCAACTCCTACGTCGTGAAAACGGCGCAGGCGTTCCGGCCTCACGTAATGGACATGTTCGAGCCGCAGGATCACCCAGACGATATCCCGTACCCGGGTGCGCCGCCGACACCGCCTTACGACGATGCCGGGTGGACGCTCGCGTTCCAGATGGGCGTGCAGTTCGATCGGATTCTTGATGCCTTCGATGGACCGTTCCAGAAGTTGAATGACCTGGCCAAAGTGCCGGCTGGGACAATCAAGGGAGGACAGGGAGTAACCGGTTATTACTTCACACATAAGGCCGACAACAGCTTTATCGCCATCAATCGACTACTCGCCGCCGGCGAAGATGTTTCGTGGCTGGCGAGCGGGCCGATGGGCACGGGTACCTTTTATGTGGCAGCGAAACCGACGACCCTTGCGATCCTACAGAGGGCCACGGCCGATCTGGGTATCAGCTTCGAGGCGGCAACATCGGCGCCTTCCGGTCCCGCGGCGAAGCTTCGGAAACTGCGCATCGGGCTCGCCGATCACGTCGGCGGCGGCATGCCGACCGGATGGACCCGGCTAATCTTCAAGGAATTCGAATTTCCGTACCTGGAGGACACAAACGATGTCTTTCCGCCGGAAATCAATGCCGGTAATCTGCACGCCAAGTATGACGTTCTCGTCTTCAACAACGAGAGCCTCGGCGGTGGCGGCGGTCGTGGCGGTGGCGGCGGCGGCTTTGCGGCCGGTGGCGATGTGCCGCCTCCGACCGGCGGAGACGTGCCGCCCGGAGCCGCCGGAGCCCAAGGTGGAGGACGTGGCGGTGGCGGCCGTGGCGGCGCACAGGCAGGCGCGCGCGCAGCCAACGATGACCGGCCGGCTCCGCTCCCGGAACCGGAGAAGTGGGCAAAACGGCGCGGCAGCCTCACCCCGGAAGGATTCGCCGCTCTCAAGCAGTTTGTCCAGGACGGCGGCACGATCATTGCCATCGGCAGCGCAACCAACGGCGCGATTCAGCAGTTCCAGCTGCCGCTCACCAATCATCTGGTCAAGGCAGACGGCACCGTGATTCCGCGCAACGATTATTTCGTGCCGGGATCCATCCTGCGTGTTGCTGTCGATCCGAACAATCCGCTGGCGCACGGATACGGCGACCAGTTGGATATTTTCTTCAGCAACAATCCCGTTTGGAACCTGGGCCAGAGTACACCCGGCTCCGTGATCCATTCGGTTGCGTGGTTTCCGAACGATGCGCCGCTCCGCAGCGGCTGGGCTTGGGGACAAAAATATCTCGACAAGGGAATCGAAATGGCCGAAGCAACAGTCGG
>Ga0187882_1001076_pt1 | contig 28574 bp, 24 predicted proteins | sample June2016WEW_19_1_3_FD_132991 | JGI IMG/M metagenome (GOLD analysis project Ga0187882, IMG submission 132991) | Peatland microbial communities from SPRUCE experiment site at the Marcell Experimental Forest, Minnesota, USA - June2016WEW_19_150 | ecosystem: Environmental > Terrestrial > Soil >... | reverse complement strand
AGGGTTTGAAGATAGAGGAGATTGAGGTATTTCCACTCAGAATTCCGTACAAGATGGCGGCTCGGATAGCGTCCTTTGAGTATCCATACGTTGAGAGTATGCTTGTGAGAATCCGAACAAGTGACAATCTATTCGGCTACGGAGAAGCTGTGACGGACCCAGCTTTCACAGGCGAAACAACGGACAGCATATGCGGCGCTATCAAAAACCATCTGGGACGAGCAGTACTAGGATCGAACCCCTTCGCACTGCGCGAGATCCATGAGAAAATGGATCAGGCTTTGGTGAAAAACACCGCGGCTAAAGCGGCCGTTGAGATGGCATGTCTAGATGCTCTAGGGAAAGCTACTGGAGAACCGATCTACAATCTGCTAGGAGGCGACTTCAATCCAGACATTTTTGAAGTCCCGGAAATTGTGATCGGCACGCTTACTGATGACGTGAGATACTGTGAAGAAGCTCTTGCCAGAGGCGTAACGTCCTTCAAAGTGAAAGTTGGGGAAAGCCCGGATAAAGATGTGGAGAGAGTGAAGAGAATTAGAGAAGCTGTAGGAGACGACGCAGAGATAAGATTAGACGCCAATCAAGGCTGGCGAAACTATTGGATGGCTCTCAACCTTGCCAAACGGATGGACAAGTTTGACATTTCATTGCTGGAGCAACCTTTGCCGGAGCAGGATCTCAAAGGCCATGCCATGTTGAGGAAGGCTATTGATATACCCATAATGCTTGACGAAAGCATCCACCGGGTTAACGATGCGTCCGCTGCAGTACAGCTCGAAGCGTGCGACGTGATCAGCGTGAAGATCATGAAGTCTGGTGGTCTCATGCGCATAAAGGAACTCGTCGAATTCTGTTCTGCGCACAGCATCTCGTGTCACATGGGCACCTCATGGGAGACTGAAGTTGGGTGGGCTGCAAATCTAAGCCTGATAAGAGGCCTACCAGGGATCAAATTATGGGACGCCTACTCTCCCACTGACATATACTGGGGATCAACTGCAAGCATCGGTACCCCGATTCGCACATACAACAAGAACGGCGTTTCTCAAGTTAGATTTCCCGAAGGCCCAGGACTAGGTATAGCTGTTGATGAGAGCGCAGTCAAAAAATATCTGATAGCTGAACCAATCCGCGTAACACGCAATCCGTAGCAGAATCCGGATCAAGGCGCCTTCGTTGACATTGGCGACGGCCTTCTTGACACCTTTTCCCCCATACCTTGATCCACCATCCCTCAGTTCGAACGCCTCATGTGTTCCCCGCGAAAGGCCAGCAGGAACCTGTGCCAAAACAATCTCGTCACCAGCATGGATCTCCACTTCCACTGTCGGCCAAGCACGACCGTCCAGCACCTCACGCGCCCGAATTGAATCGATTCGAAAAGCCATAATCCTCACACCGGCGACGGGAGCGTTTGTATCAAATATCGCTTTCCATCAGTCGTGAAGATAATTCCTCGGATTCACATCAATTACGAGTTAGAAAGAGTGGGGAACCAATGCTTCTGAAAGTAACTGGATATCCGTCGTAGGACCGCACAGGACTTATCGGAGCGATGCGTCCACAATGACGTGATAGAGTGGTTTAGATGATTGCCCGAATCTGGCATGGCATCACTCCAGAGTCTAAGAGCGATGAGTACCACGACTATCTAATGAAAACGGGCGTGAAGGACGTGGGATCCAAAGAGGGCAACCTCGGAGTCTATGTCTTGCGCCGTGTACACGACAAACGCGCGGAATTCTTGTTTGTGTCTCTTTGGGAATCTGTTGACGCCATCCGTAAGTTCGCTGGATCTGATATCGAAAGAGCTGTGTATTATCCAGAAGACAAGGAGTTTCTGCTCGAACTTGAACCTAACGTAACGCACTACGAAGTCTTGGTCCGCCCCCAGACCGCCAAGTAGATCAGTAATCCAAATTCAGGACCAGTCTGAGAAGACGAACTGAGTTTCTCAGACTCCGTGGAATATCCTCACCGGAATTTTCATCAAGATTTTCCCCGCGTCCTGACATTGAGGATACTTCGTCTGAAGCAGGACATGTGCGAGTTCTTCACGAAGATCTCTCAAAATTGCGGGGCCGGTCTCCTCGACAGACAATGGAACAGCTAAGTAACAGGGGGGACATTGAAGCGATTGTCGGGGCTTCAAAGATGGATGAATCTCACGGAGTCCTTATCCTCTCGGAAAGGGAGGTCAGGTCATGCCTTCCGATGAAGGACGCGATAGGCGCGGTTAGGCAAGCTTACGTGGCTTTCGCGGAGGGAAGGGTCGCGATGCCGCCTGTCGTCCATTTGGGTGTAGAAAAATACAATGGCGAAATCGACATCAAAACCGGTTATGTGGAGGATTTTCAACTCATCTCGACGAAGATTGCCTCAGGGTTCTACGATAACCCGAAGATTGGTTTGCCATCAGGTGTGGCGGTCGTAGTTCTCATGGACCTGAAAACTAGCCTGCCCTTGGCGATAATGGATGGGACCTACTTGACTGCGGTTAGAACGGGAGCTGCAGGTGGGGTAGCCGCAAGCGTCCTCGCCCGAAAGAACTCCAAAACGGTGGGAGTCATAGGGGCCGGAACCCAGGGGCGCGAGCAGGTGTTGGCGTTGCATGAACTATTTGCTATCGAAAAGGTGAAAGTGTGGAGCAAAACCGCGAGCAATGCAGGAAAATACTCCACTGAGGTGGCCAAGAGACTAGGCATAGAGGTTCAGGCCACAGCCAATCCCAGGGAAGCGGTAGCGGATGCCGACATAATCGTCACGGCCACGCCATCAAGAACTGCCATCGTCATGGATGACTGGATCCAACCCGGAGTGCACATAAATGCAATCGGCGCGGATGGGCCGGGGAAGCAAGAGCTTGATCCAAAGATAATGAAACGGGCGAAGATCGTAGTCGACAGCCTCAAGCAATGCAGAGTCATAGGTGAAATCCAACACGCACTCGCCCAGGGGCTAATCAGGGATAGTGACATACACGCTGAGATCGGCGAGATCCTAACTGGAAAGAAGAGCGGCAGGGAGTCCGATGATGAGATTACTCTCTTTGATTCAACCGGTCTGGCCGCTCAAGACATAGCCGCGGCGAACATCGTTTACCAGCTCGCGAAAAAGACCGGAATGGGTAAATCGGTCACGCTTCTCGAATCCAACCCAAACTGAAGCTCTTGGTGAGTACCTTACGATAACTCTGCGCGACATTGAAGACGCAAGGGAATCGATACGGGGCGAAATCAAGAAGACTCCGTTGGCGCATTCGCGGTTTCTGTCCGACCTGTGCGGTGGAGAGGTCTATCTCAAACTCGAGAATCTGCAGATAACCAACTCCTTCAAGATACGGGGGGCACTCAACAGGCTGATGCATCTTAGCCCCGAGGAAATGCGCCGTGGGATTATTGCGGCCTCTTCAGGAAATCACGCCCAAGCTGTTGCTATAGGCGCAGAGAAACTGAATTTGGACGCGACGGTAGTCGTCCCCGAGACTACGCCTAAGATAAAAATCGAGAAAATCAGAAAACACAAAGTCGAACTGATTCTGCACGGAGCAATCTACGACCTTGCCGAGCAGTATGCTCTAGAGCTAGCAAAGAAAGAAGGGCGGACCTTCATCTCCGCTTACAATGATCCATATGTTGTGGCCGGACAGGGGACCGTCGGCTTGGAGATTCTTGAGGATCTACCGACCGTTGATACAATCATTGTGCCTGTCAGCGGAGGAAGCATACTTGCGGGAATCGCCACCGCCGCAAAGAGCACGAGGCCCAACATAGAAATCCTAGGCGTGCAACCTGAGGCCACCCCTGCCATGTACTATTCCTTGAAGGCCGGTAAGATCACTGACGTAGAAATGAAACACACCGTAGCCGATGGTCTGGACGGAAATATAGAACAGGGGGCCGTAACATTCGAGATAATCCAACGGTACGTAGATGAAGTCATGTTGTTTGATGAGGAGACCATTAGGAAAGCGATACGTCTCCTCTGGGACAAGGAGAGGCAGGTTGCCGAAGGGTCGGGGGCCATCTCTATTGCCCCGATTATGAAGAGTGCCCAACGGTTTGCTCGAAAAAGGACGGTGGCTGTGATAACTGGTGGAAACATAGACGAAGCAGTTTTTCAAAACATACTAGCATCTGAAGCATTATCGAATTCAGGTGGAATCTGATGGCCCACCGCTGCCCTCTTTGACTCGGGTGTTTCACAACTGCCGTGTTCTTCTTCCTGATTGCGTCTTTCATAAGATAGTTCGGGCTATTGTTAGCAATGGGTCTGGTGTCGCTCACGGCCGTGGTGATGCACAGTTTTCTCTTCTACTCGTTCGAGAGGAGCAATCGGCATTTTCAGAATTAGACCTAGCCCTTCGGTCCAGGATTAGTTCCTTTCGGCTATTTCCACGAACCTGTTCAGGTAATCGGTGAGGAGTCTCCTGTAATCCTTTTCAGCTATATCTTCCTTCAAGTTCGTCATTAGATTACGGAAGTATTCGAACTGTCCTGACGCCGTGGGAAGTATTCGCAACAGGAGTTTCTCGTTAGAAGCCGCGGCCTTTCCGCCCGTGTCTGCTATTCCGTGTCTCGTCATTTGCCCCAATGCGCGAGCATTGTTTACCATGATCGCCGAGTTGACCCATCTCTCTCCTTGCATCGTTTGATTCGACTGGCTCGTCTTTAACCCACTCCTGGAGGAAAGCACTTAGTTGATCATCCCGAAGGAACCCGCTTTCCCTGATGACTTTGATGGCGATGTCGTCGGCGTACAGGTCTTCGATGTGGTTCACTAATTCGCTGCGACAGCTGTTTACTGGGCCGAAACGCTTCAACGAGCTGTTGCGCATATCGGGAATTAACTCGAAGACGCTGTCAGCGACTTTGAAGTTCTTAGAGCAACAGGGAATCGTCAACAGGGAGATTCTCAGTACGAGACCATTCACTGTTCAATACTCACTAACTCCCTCCGGCCAAGAGCTTAAGCCAGCATTGACGGAACTTGGTAACTGGGGCAGATGGTTGCCGGAATTTAATGGCAACAAAACCAAGAGTCAATATGCCACGATCGCGCCAAGGATTCCGAATAGGTAGCAGCGCCTCATTGGCTTGAATCTCACTCGGCATTCGTCGGGCGAACACGCAACGGGGAATCGGTCCCGCCGGGATTGAGGGCGCGTTCTTACATCTGTTCTTGGCTAAGGCGATCGAATTCTAGATCCTCGGGGAGCGGATTCGATCAGCATGCTCTGAGACGTTGAAAGAAAAGGGATTAGGCGGCGATGAAGTGCTTCATGGTATCAGCAAGGGCGCGCAGGAAGGTTTCGACTTCTTGAACAATGTTGAAGTGCACTAGGCTTGCGCGAACTCCGATAGATTTCCCATAGGTTTTGAGCGTTCTGGAGTAGAAGCCGCCGCCATCTTCGGCTAGGACAGCGATTGAGTGCTTGCCCCAGAGGTATTGGGCGACCTGGAAGGGGTCAGCGCCTTCGATGTTGAAGGTGAAGGTTGGTACTCGTAAGTGTGTCTTGGAGGGATCCTTTACGCCATAAACCTCCAGGCCTTTCATGGCCTGCATTCCCTGTGCTCCGTTTGTTCCGCCTAGCATCGCATTTGAGAGCGTTTGCTCGTATTTCTCAATCCACGAGAGAGCAGCCTTAAGGGTGCGTTTTCTTCCAGCGTAGTCGGCAATCTTGTCTCTTACCTCGGATTCTACCTGAGAACCCAGCCAGTTGAGGTAGTCTATGACCGCGGTGATTGAGGCAAAAAGCGCCTGATCTCGTGTCCCCATCTCCCACTTTTCAGGCGGTTTGTCAGGGGCAGGTTTTACTTTGTATGGTTTGAGGTTTTCTAGCAACTCTCTCCGGCCGTATGCGAAACTTCCTCGCCGACTGAATAATTTGTAGGCCGAAAACACAGCGAAGTCGCAGCCAAGTTTCACAACATCGACCGGAATGTGCGGAACCGTATGCACACCGTCGAGAACAGCGTAGGCTCCAACTTCTTTTGCTAGCTTAAAGACCTGGGCCGCTGGTGTCTTAGAACCCAATACATTAGAAACGCCCGCGACGGAAACCACTCGCGTATTCTTATCTAGGAGGCTTTCTAGGTGAGATATGTCAAGCTGGCCGTCGTCTCGATTGAACCTTACAAACCTTACTTCCTTGACCACGCCGCGCTGTTCGAGTTCCAGCCATGGGCTCGCATTCGCGTAATGCTCATATTCCGTGAGGACGATGTTCTCGTTTCCTGATATCTCTTTCGAAAGGGCATAGCTGAGACTGAAGAGGATGCTTGTAGCCGACTCGCCCGAGATGATGCAATCCTCGGAGGGCGCGTTGAGAAAATCTCTCACCGCTTTCCGACCGCCTAGGATCACTTCCTCGTTCATCTTCGACTCCCAGAACGGCCCGTCGACGTTCGCGGAGTAGTCCAGACGCGCCTTCTCCTCCGCTTCAACAGCCCGTTGTAGAACGAGCGAGCCTGCGGCATTCTCGAAGAATATCCTTCGTCTTCCGTTCGCATCAGCATCTGCTCTTGGGAATTCCCTTCGAATGGCTTGGTGCAAGTCACTCATGGTTTGATTCGTCGATTGTGATGCTGGGACTTCCTTCTCCCTCATTTCCTCCAACCTGTGCGCGCAGATTCACTGTAACCGCTATATCGTTTGTGTAAGTACTCAATCGACCGGTAAGGACTCTCGGCACCAGCGTAATTGTTTTCGCGCCATCATTAAACAAAGACATGAGGCTGAACGCCTCCTAATTCCAATTGATTAGTGAAACAGAAGCCAAAAGACCGGTCACGTTTAATCTACGGGCTTGGTACTAACCGCCTTCCGGTAACGAGCAATGGCATCTGCGCCCGCTGGCAGAGCAATCGAAATCGCTCCCGCGTCGGCCGGGTCATTTTGAGAAGTTCAAGACGCTGATTGAGGTCGGGCTAACAAGCACCCAGCCAGAAAAGATCGACGGTGTTGAGATTTCCTCTCGAAAGTTTCTCGTCTCCCATCTCTCCCGTCTTCTCCAATATCGGGAGGGTGAAGGAGACTTGGTGGTAATGCGAGTGGAGGTCAACGGATACAGGTCTGGAAGAAGAGAGGCGCTAACCTTCGAAATGATTGACCGGTATGATGAGCGAAATGGACTGGTGGCGATGTCTAGGACAACGGGGTTTCCGTGCTCGATTGTGGCACAAATGGTTGCGCGAGGCGAAATCGGGAGAGTAGGGGTTATGCCTCCGGAAGTGTGTGTTCCTCACGAAAAGTTCTTCACAGAACTCGCCAAGAGAGGAATAAAGATCGCTAGTTCCCATAAAGAGGACATATGGTTAGCCTAAGTTCCATTACTGCACGGAATTGTAGAGGCCGGTATTTCATGTGAGCCCCGCGTACTTGCAGACAATCTCGATGCTACGGGCCAGAGCCCTAATGCTGAGTCGCATGTTTTCCTCGATGAAGTTGCCGTCCTCATCTGTATCGCCCATTCCTGGTGTGATCAGGATGGTTCCGTCATAGATGGGCGGTGGGTATACGCCCATTTCACCCAAACTGGACATTATCAGGTCCGTGTTCGTGAACATGTCTTCCCCGCTGAAGATTGGAATCCCAAACTTATCCTTCTGCCATGTATGTTCGTAGTCTATTTCAACGGAACCGCAATGGTATGATTTGGTTATTAGCAGGACTTCTCGCAGCCATGATGGTTCGAGTCGCGAGAATTCCTCCTGCGTGATAGAGTACATTCTGTCTATGGGGTCTGTGATCAGTTTGGGTTGTGAAGTGAGAGTTCTCAGGACAGCAATTTGGCTGATGACTGCGTCCCGCCCGGGGTCGGCGAAGGAGAAGGCGGCTTTACCATGGGAGGATAAGGTGCCTGTCCTCTCACCATGCAAGCCCAGTGCTTTTCTGATTGGGCCCATGTCCTCTTCCCGTCCAACCATCAGCCCGCTCGTAATGGCGTGCACGGCCTTGTCGAAGCTCCACATCATGACCGTCGCATTCACATCTCGGGGATGGGTTCCGATTATCGGAACACCCACAGCCGCATCCAAGATGTATGGGACATCATATTTCTCGGCTAGTTTACCAATCTGCCGCTGAAGTCGCGGCACTCCCTTCTCGTCCTTGGCGCCGTAACCGAAACCTGGGATATCGTGGCCGATTGTTTCGAAACCGGCGAGGTTGTCAATATGGCGAAGGGCAACTTCCTCGATCCTCGCGGCCGACTTCTCTGGATTCACGTCGGCAAGCAAGGCGCAGGTGTTGAAGTTGATTCCGTGAACCTCGTATCTTGCACCGATAAGCTTCACGATTATTGCGTCTAGGTTCGCAAGGGTTTTCGCTTCGACTCCAGTTTCCCCTGCTGAAACACTCCTATCCGACCACAGGTTCTTGTATTTGGGGGGAAATGGTCGACCGTACCCGGCCATGAATTCGTCATCGTGGCCATAGGGTGCTATGAAGCGGGCCCTGTAAGTTGAGCCGCGGGCCATTATTGGAGGTGCCACGAGTGTCTCGAAGGCGATGCGCAGGGCGGATTCGCAAGTATTGGTGACCACGCCGTCATAGTCATCGCCGAAGGCTTCTTTCACAATATCTCGCAGCTCGTTCTCAACTATCCGGATGGGTAGCACACGTTTCTTTCGGGCCTCAGCAAGCGCATCCCAAACATACTTCGCCAAAGGGGCGGGGCATGAGGAACTGGTAGTCGATAGACCAAGTTGCCCGTTAAACTTGTCCAGCCCCATCTCGCGGGCAGCTCTCTTGGCCTCCTCATGAATTGCAGGGCGACTTCCGAGTAGTCGGTTATACCATTGATATCGAAAACCTAACTTCCCAATGAAACCGCTAGTCATTCTCTGCCCCAGTTGAATGCAACTCTTCTCGAATTCAAGCGTCTGAGTGATTTCAGTCAGCCATATCATCGGGTAGCTTGTACCAGGCTTTCTTCTCTCCTACCCTCGCCCGCATTTTCCAACTCATCGTTTTTGGTTCAGCTTCAATGAGGTCGGAGATGCGTTTCAATCTGGCCTTTACGGTTTCTTTCAGGCTTGGGCTCAGGTCGAAGGTGTCGACCATTGCTAGGGTTTTGTCGATGACTGTTGTGAAGGTCTTGTAGATTCCCCAGTCGTCCGCAGCAAGCTTTGCTAGGCGTTTTCCGTTGATGGCGTCCGACTTGTCAGATTCGGCTACGTCGTAATCCAAGAGCATCGCTATGATATCCTTGAAGTCTTTTTCGTTCGTCTTGAAGATCTGCAGTTTTGTCGCTAGGAGATCCGCGACAGGAAGTGTCAGTGGTTCGACTCTCAGCCTGTCTCTAAGATCTATTTTGTGACACATGTCGAAGTAGTCTAGGAATATGTCGATCCTTCGCTCTTTTCCTAGATCAAAGAACATTAGGCGGCTCCCGCCACGCAAGGCATTGAACATCTCATTCGGCTTGTAGCCCAGCTTAGGGAATAATTCGCGAATCTGGCGGGACTGTTTCTTGAAGCCCGCCAAGTCTATGTCGGGATACTTCCTTGAAACGCTGGGACGCTTAGCGCTTGGGCATCGAAAGCCAATTGCGGTGCCTCCAAGCAGGCGCAGCGTGATGCCCTGACTTTCGAAGCTTGAGATTATTCGGCCGGCTTCTTTCAAAATATCGTCTTCAGTCACGGCGCTCACGCTACCCGTATTGGTTAAAAAAGGTAGGTATGGAGGTTGTGCTTAAGGACTTGCTCAAGGGCTTGCTTAAGGCGGTGGAATTTCTCCGTATATTTGAGTTATGTTGATGCCGCGTTTTTCGTTCTTGCGCACGAAGTATACGAAGATCAGGACGCCTACGGCCATCCATAGGAGCGAAACGTTCCAGGCGAGTAGCGAGATTCCGATGGTGCTTAAGGCCAATATCCACAACATACCTATTGCGGCTAGGCCTCCAATGAAAGTCATTTCGGGTATTCCAAGTATTCGTCTTCTGACGCCTTTCTCCCAGATGTCTTTGCGCTTGTAAGGTAAGACTATGGCACAGAAAGCAACTATCATGTAGGTGAATGCGTACCAGAACGATGTGTTGGATGCGCTTGCAAGAAAGCCGTAGGACGTGAACATCGTAATGGCTACGATGACGGCGCCGATCATGCTGAAGATCGTGGCTGGAATAGGGGTATGCGTCCTATCGCTGACTCTGCCGAACACTGATGGAAACATCCTGTCGAACGACATACCGAACATGCTTCTCGTCGCTGCTAGGTAGGTCGTGAGAATGCAAGTTATTGGATAGAACCACCATGCTGCAAGAATCTGAACAACCGGTGTGCCCGCCAAGCTCGCTGAGAAGAGAGGCATCGAGGGAAGCAACATGTATGATGAAACGGCCGAGGCTTCGCTAGCGGTTAACTTGCCTGCTGTGAAGAGGTTGTAGACGTAGTTGTACTGTAAGATGAAATTGCCGTACGTATTGTAGGCCAGCCAGGTCACAACTGTGTACCATGCGACCGTTGCAATCATGCCTCCTGTGAACCAGTACAGGAATGAAGACCGTGGATTCCTTACCTCTCCTGCGACGTAGGCGTTTACTTCGTAACCCGTTAGTGCCCAGAAGATGTACGCGACGATTCCGAGTGTGTCAGCCCAAGCGCCCGCGGAAGTGCTAGAGACGTAACCCGCCAGGTTGTACTTTGTTGCTAAGTTGGTAATCATTTCGAATGAACCCGTGCCCCATATGTGGTCCCAAGTTACTGCGGCGGCTGCGGGATTGTGGGTTGCAAAGAGGGCTGTTGAAACGATCATGCCTAGGGTATTCAGGCCCCAGACGGCCATCAATATTTTCATGTAGTGCTTGATTTCAATGAGAGCCAGCAGACCGAGGATTACTATGGTCATGATGATGAAGGCCTGTTGCATCAGAATGTTGGATTGTAGGGCGGAGCCGAAAGCGGTGAGGGCTGGAATTCCAGCAGCTTGACCCATTATGACGAATATCACCGGGTAGACGCTTCCCATGACGTAGGCTACTAGACCTATCGAGAAGATCTGTGCTATCCAGTAGATCCACCCTGCCCCGAACCATCCGACGAAAGGGTCGATGAAACGCGAGCACCAAACATAGCCTCCTGCCGATCTTGGCGTTGTAATTCCTAACAGAGCAAAGACGACGACGCTCAGAATTGTCGGAATGCCAACGATTAGGAAAGCTCCGGGTACACTACCTGCTGGATAGTTGTAGATCACTTGGATCGCGTAGAGGGTGATGCCGCTGCCGGCCATAGATGCCCAAGGTAGTATGAATGAACCGACTGGTCCGATTTCCTTTACAAGTCCTGTTGATTTTCGTAGGAAGAGTTCGACTTTGAGTTCTTCGGTCAATAACGTTGACCAGATGTTAACTGCTCTGTCCAGCGTTTATTAAACTAACTATGGAAATCTTCGCGAAATTTCGAGAGAAGAAAATAGTATATAGAATAGTGAGGATTAGATCAGCATTAATAGCACTGATTTAACCCTGTAGGCAATTTTCGGTAGGCTTAAAGAGAAACATTCAGCGACTAAATGACCGATTGATTTAACACCGATTCCTCTGATAGTCCGGAAATCGACCTCAGTTGCCCGAAACGAAAATTCTCTTCGCCACCGATCTTCACGGCGGCGACACATACTTCCTGAAGGCGCTTTCCTTAACCAACAGCCTCAAGGTCAACGTACTGATGCTATGCGGTGACCTCACAGGAAAAGCCATAGTCCCAATCGTCAAACTCAATGAAAACCTCTATGTCACGACCTTTTTCGGAGTTGATTATCGCATGAAGGAAGACGAGCTCCCTAAGTTGCAGAATGACATTCGAAAGGTTGGTTATTATTACTATCACTGCAGCCGTGCTGAGTATGAGGAGTTCCGGGCCAAGCCAGAGCGAATCACTGAACTTTTCGATAAGCTGATGCAGCAGACAGTCCAAACTTGGATTCGTAAGATTGAGGAGATTCTACCCAACGACATCCGAGTTATAATGAACCCTGGCAACGACGACACTTTTGCTATTGATGAGGTGTTGAAGAGTTCAAAACGTGTAGAATACACGCTCGGAAGCTGCGCTAACTTGGACGACAAGCACAATCTGGTAAGTTGCGACTGGGTTAATCCGACTCCTTGGAATTCACCTCGCGAATGCGATGAACGTGAACTGGAGAAGCGGTTGCGTGCCGAAATTCAGAGAGCTTCCTCAACAGAAAACCTAGTCTGCGATTTTCACGCGCCTGCATACAACACTATCTTAGACCTAGCCCCGAAACTAGGAAAGGACATGCGCCCCAAATTCTTCATGGGTCAGCCTGTCATGGACCATGTGGGCAGCACCGCGGTTAGAAAGGTCTTGGAGGAATTTCAACCAAAGCTAGCCTTGCATGGACATATCCATGAGTCAGCCGGAGTATGCAATATCAAGAGGACGGTATGTATCAATCCGGGCTCCCAGTACGTCGAAGGGATGATGCATGGTTGCTTGGTGAAACTTACACCAGACAAAGTGGACCATCAGCTAATAATGGGCGGATAACCGAGAACATCCATAGCCCTAGGCTTCAATTGCAGATCCTAAGTCAACAGAACAGTTAATTCCCGCCCTCCTTTGCTTCACAGGTACGGCGAAGCGATTGAAGAAAACCAGTAGAGTTTCGCGCGACATCGACAAGACAAAGCCTGCACTTCCAACCTCACTTAGCTATTCTGATGAGCTGAAACTGATTTGGGGTAAGAACTGGGGCGCGCAGAGTGAGATTGGAAGATTAAGAGAAGTACTGGTCCAGAAGCCCGGGCCTGAGATGGTGCCGCCAAAGAAGCATATGAAATGGTACGGTTGCACGCGCGAGATAGATTTGGAGAAAGCTGTGAAGGAACATGAAGGATTTGTTGAGACTCTGGAAAATGAGGGGGTCGCGGTTGAATACATGAACGCCCCCGCCAGTGCAATGGGACCCTATAGTCAACTTGTAGGACTCTGGGGGACCAGAGATTACGGTTTCGTAGTAAATGGTGGGGCAATCGTCAATCGCACATCGTTAGCATGGGACCGAGGCGCCGAAGTCTATTGGGCGAAGAGAGTCATGGAACTTGGTTGCCCTGTCCTGTACACCGTGCATGGATCCGGCACAATTGAAGGAGGAAACGTAATCTGGCTAGACCCAATCCACGTGTGCATCGGAAGAAGCATAAGAACCAATCAGGACGGAATTGACCAAACGTCGACCATTCTCAGATCAGTGGGAGTTGAAGAGATCAGAGTTGTTCCGTTGCCAGGATGGTTGGAAAACATCGATTGGCCCGCAGGCGGATTCGCACACTTAGACTGCGTCTTCGGTTATGTTGACTCGGGACTTGCTTTGGCCTATCCGCCTGGATTGCCATTCGACTTTCTGGAATATTTGATGCAAAGAGGAGTCAACATCATCGAAGTCTCCCCGGAAGAAGGCAGGGATTACGCGTGTAACACTTTAGCCCTTGAGCCAGGGAAGGTCTTGATGTTAGAGGGTTTCGAAGATTCCCGGAAGAAGCTGGAGAAGGCAGGCGTGGACGTTATTCCGGTCGAAATGAGTGAATTCATTAAAGCCGGCGGAGGCCCTCACTGCGCAACCGCCCCGTTAGTACGAGATCCCGGCCCGAGATTGTAAGGTGAAAGCGAATGCTATTGGAGAAGAAGGTGGCCCTCGTCACCGGGGCTTCAAGAGGAATCAGGAGAGGAATCGCGCTTGAGATGGCACGAGAAGGCGCAGATGTTGTCATCAACTACAATAATTCAAAGGAGAAAGCCAACGAGGTCACCCGTAGCATTGAAGCGTTAGGCCGACGAAGCTTGGTAGTTAAGGCTGATGTCCCGAATCAGAATGACGTCGAGGCTATGCGAAAATCAGTACCGGCTGAATTTGATGGCGGCGTTGACATCCTTGTCAACAACGCTGGAATTCATCATCACCTCAAGTCCTGGGAGATCGACCAGGTTGAATGGAGGCGTATTCTGGCTGTGAATGTTGACGGCGTCTTTCTTTGCACTAACGCTTTCAACCGCGAGATGAGGGCGAAGAGGTGGGGTAGGGTCATCAATATCTCCTCAATCGACGCCTTTACCGGAACCGACCATGAAGCTCACTATGGGACATCTAAGGCAGCGTTGCTCGGTCTGACGAGGTCTCTTGCATTAGAGCTGGCACCATACAACATCACCGTCAACCCGATCGCACCTGGGTGGATTGAAACCGACATGACCGCTGGTACGACTGGCGAAGAGAGGAGAAGAGCGCTAGAACGAGTTCCACTAGGCAGAATGGGTCAACCTGCTGAAATCGGCTATGTTGCAGTCTTTCTTGCGTCAGACCGAGCGAACTTCATAACTGGACAGGCGATACATGTCAACGGCGGCGAAGCCATGTTCTAGGCCGCAAAACACGAGCTCAAATGTTAAACCTATTTTCGTGAGCCAAAGAAAGCCGCTGAGACTCAGCGAAGTAACTTCAAATCCTGAAGAACCCGCGGTTGAAACTCGTAGACACTTTGCAAACCCAAAACACGTAATTCTCTCTTCTCTCTACACGAGGCGAGAATCATGAGTGCTGGTCAAATGGTGAAGGAAATAAGGAAATTGGGAGATGTAATATGACACTCGTAATACACGGTTCAGGATTGACCATTGAAGATGTTGTACGCGTTGCACGTCATGGCGAAAAAGTGGAACTGCATCCCGATTCCATTAAGAAAATCAATTCATGCCGCGCCATGCTTGACAAGAAAGTAAAAGCCCATGAGATCATGTACGGTGTTAATACCGGCATAGGCGAATTATCGGAGATCGTGCTCAACGATGATCAGGTAAGAGATTTTCAGAAATATTTGATTTACAATCATGCGGCAGGTATAGGCGACCCCATGCCCATAGACTGGGTACGTGGTGCCATGCTCGGGCGCATCAATGTGCATGCACACGGGAATTCCGGTTGTCGCCTGGCGATTACTCAGACTTTGGTGGATATGTTGAACAAGGGTGTTACGCCGTACGTGTGCACGAAAGGATCTGTAGGTGCTTGCGGTGATTTAGCGCCTATGGCGCAGATTGCTTTGCTATTGATGGGTGAAGGGCACGCCTACTACAAGGGTGAATTTTTGGAAGGCCACGTGGCGATGGAACGCGTAGACATTCCCATTCCCGGACTCGAGGCGCGCGATGGTTTAGCTGTCATTAATGGCTCCAATGTACTTACCGCCATGTCAGCCCTGATGATATATGACACCAACAACTGGCTCAAACAGGCTGAGATAGCTTGTGCTATGACGCTGGAGGCGCTGAAAGCCAACCTTCACCCGTATGATGATCAAATTCTTGAGGTACGCGGTTTCTCCGGTGGCGTCCGAAGCGCAAAATCAATCCGTAAGATAACAGCCGGCGGTGACCTGTCGGAAGGCCATTTGAAAGTGAAAGTTCAGGATGCTTATTCGATGCGCTCCACACCCCAGGTGATTGGGACAGCACATGATGCACTTGCCTTCGCCCGAGTACAGGTAGAGACCGAACTCAACGGCGTGGGAGATAACCCCATTTTCTTCCCGGATGAAAACCTGGTACTCTCGGGCGCCAATTTCCAGGGCTCGCCCGTTGCCTTGCCTATGGATATGGTAGGGGTTGCGGTAACGATGGTATGCGTACTTTCTGAACGCCGCATGAACCGCCTGAATAACCCGGCACTAAGCGTGGGGCTTCCGCCCTTCCTGATTAAGGGCGCCGGCATGTTCTCCGGATTAATGCTAAGCCAGTATACAGCTGATATGGAGATCGTAGAACAGCGAATCCTCTGTATGCCGGCTTCTATACAGTCAATCCCAGCTGCTGCTGATCAGGAGGACTTTGTTTCCATGGGTATGAACACCGCCCTGAAGAATTTTCAGATACTCGACAACGCTTATGGTATTCTGGGAATTGAATTCATGGCTGCTGCCCAAGCCCTTGACTTACGCAGAAAACATGAACCACCATATGAATTCGGAAAAGGAACACAAGTCGCCCATACCGTGATCCGTAGACACGTCAAGTATCTCGATATCGACCGCCCGCTCTATCCCGACCACAACAAGATGAAGGAACTCGTGAAATCATGCGAGATCCTTACAGAAGTGGAGAACGCCATAGGATCCCTAGAATAAAACATGTTACCCGGATCTCGCAATGCCGTACAACCGAGAATAAAACCACAGGAAACAGCGTTCTGACGCATCGGTCTTGGTGAACACCGCACTGAACGAATCTTTTCACAAGAACGGACATTGTGGTCCACTTCTGAACTCCTCGACTAAGTCCTCGCATTCTTCCCCGAAAGCCATGCCGGAAAAACCGACAACCTCTCCAGTGGGGGCTACCCTTGCTGCGTGGATTGACTGTCTAATGACCATGTCCCCTTGGTCATAACTTATGAGAAGGTTCCTGTTTCTACTGCGAAGGAATGCCTCAAATTTCATCAAAGTGAACTCACCCATGGTCGAAGTCCCAGTCAATCTCTTCGAAACCTGCCAAACAATACATTGTAGGTCTGACTTCGACATTGATTTGTCAGCAATATTATGAGTAAGTTTGATTGGGCAGGTAGGACACGGCAAAGGTTCACCCTCGGATAACTTACTAGAAGTCGAAAACTCATAGATGTGCTTCCACGATCCTCTGGAGAATCCGTGATGATAGAACAAGTCCCCTGCCAGCCTGAGGTAATCGGGTAAGGGCGAAAGAATGTCGGTTACAGGCAAATACAGAGTCGTGGGCTCTTTCTTTAGGGAGTAGAAGTCTGATGCATACCTGTGAACATTCCTAATTCTCATTTTTCCCACGACGGGGTCATAGGCTTTGTATCCGTTTGATGGATCGTACGCAGAGGGATTATACTCGATTGAAGTCCCAACGCTAATTACGCCGATATTACGCAACTTGTCCACGGTTGCCGTGCCCCAAGTTTCAACGAAATCGGATATTGTAGTAGTTTTTCTGAATCTCACAAAACCTATTGCCGAATTCGATTTCGACTCACTCTCGTCTACCAAGAAAGTCTCAACCGCATAAGGAACAGTGGATAAGATGAAGGCACTACACAAACAGGTTATTTGATCTCCTTCTTTCAGTTCTGCGGGGAATTTACATCCTGAAAATCCTACCGAAATATCAGCAACGTCTGTACCGTCGGATAAAGCTACATGGTAAACAGAGTGCCGTGCGTCTGCCTTGACCCTAACCACTCTTCCGCTTAACACTCCGAAAGTATACAGCATTTTCTGAGGGGAAATCAAGAATTCATCCAATACAACCGAAAAAAGTACTCGCTTGAAGTCGGCAATTGTGTACTTAAGGAAGTTTATCCCACGCCAATCGGTACTGTCTTTGAACTCTGTCGGTTCCTTGTTTGGAAGCACCTTAGAGAGCCACGTAAACGCTTTTGCGTTGGTAAGCTTCAACCACTGATACTTCACTACGGGAAGGTTTATCGCCCTTCGTTCTCCCCAAAGTACGAGATTGTACAGTTTTTCGTGGAATGGAAATGCAATCGTTATGTTCTTGACGGGATAGCCTGCTTTGTGGGTATATGCTATGTCGTAATCACCAATGTCTAATACGTAGGCGGAACCCCAAACATTACCTATCGCATTACCACGATGCGTGAGACAATCTACTGCGTACGATGCAAGAGGAACCAAGTTGCATGTGACGTAGTACTTGAGTCCTCGGATGTAGTTCCCGATTTGCTTTTTCTTTAGAAATGCTTTCCTCCGGTCTATGTCAGGAAAGGGCAATTCCATTCGATTGGAGGTTTTCTGTGACCATTCCGCAACAGCGGCTCGATCATCATCGGACAAGTGCATGCAGAATTCGCTGATCGCATATTGATAGATGGCTAGCGAACCCGGATTAATCCACACGGAATCTACGATTTGACTAGTGGACAAACCATATTCCAATTCTCGTTATGCTAACTCGACATCTTCCCATGGGGTCTGTTGTTTCGCAGGAATCTGATATACGCGTTGAAGTAAGAGCTTTCTATCCAGATTACGGTTTAGGTCTTTGCATACGCCGTGTGGCAAGAAGAGACATTTTTTGCAAGCGTCCACGCATCCAGTGTGGTCTCGGATGAAACGTTTGGCGTAATCTACCAAGCCAAGGAACTTGTTCGGATTGGCTAGGGCTTCGCAGCCACCGATTCCTCCCGGCTGAGAATCATAAAGAAAAATTGTTCCAGGTTCCCCAACTGAGACTACACCCTGAATCTCCCCCACATCGAGACCTGTGTACGGAGGCGAAGCCCACAACATCAAATGCTTGAAGGTATGGAGAAACACATACTCTTGGAGAGATACATCCTTCATCACCTTGTCGTTGAACTTAATCTTCAATCCCCTCGTCTTCAATACTCTGGAGAGAGCCAGAGCTTTATCATCATCAGTGGGATGCATGAATGGGCGCACGGGGGGATTTGAATTCGGCACTCGCCCTGGTACATCGACACGATATCCGTATATCAGTTCAACTATGTTGAGTCTACCGAAAGTAACCGATTCAATTTCGTATTGCCCCACGATGTTCTCATCAAGAGGCTCGTGATCTGGGGACGGAACGAATTCACCTTCGACAAATACCTCTCTAGCAGGACTCAGAAACGAAGACGATACCGGGAAACCGTCGAGTGGTCTCCGACAAATAGAACAGAACATACTTTCCCTTACCAGTTTCCTCCACTGGTGGATATCGCACCAAATTTGGGCTGTCGAGTACGGGTGCATTGCGTCGAGAATTTGGTAGTGGATATGTTCAGCTGAACACCTGCACTGACGATTAGCATCCCAAACAGTCTTTATTTCGCCGCAGATCGGGCAAATGAAGATTTGAGATATCTGGTAAATTCTTCCATGCGAATCGTCAAGATCATGTGCACACTGGCATTTTCCATTGTGTGGCAGAGACTCAATATCCCTATACATACGGTGACAGTCTCTGCAATGGAAGACGAGGGGAAAGGGTTCGACTTCGATCTCATCTGGTCTGAAGGGTTCTAGTGTCTCAATCCCTCTGAAATTTTGACCGGCCCCTTGCAGGTCCGACTTCAATTGTGAAAAAATCTTGTTACAATACACAGACAATATCTGAGCATCATCAATCTGTGGACTGAGCGCTTTTGCCCTTTGAACCTGGAAGCTTAGTTTGCGATGTTCCATGTAAGAGTGAGGAAACCAATTTCTGATTACATAGCTGAGACTCTTGTTGGCAATTAGATTTCTAAAGTACCTTTCAGGTCTTCTACTCGACATCATCGATCACCGACATGCAGCTCGGTCTCTTCCTTCTCACCAGTATCTACTTCCTCTTCCTTGGCGAGGAACTCATCATCTTCCCGTGTAGGTAGGACGAACCTATCTGCCGTCAGACGGAGCACTTTATCGGGGTCTGTGTTCGATACGACTGCGACGAGGTCGTCGTTAGTTCTGAGACTAAACATCAGGTCCCGTTCGAAGTGTTTGAAGACATATTCATTTGCATCTCTAGGCTGCCTATTCTTCAGGTGCTCGTAGAAACCATCAACATCCTTCATTAGAACCTCATGGATTTCCTCCCGTTCGGCATCACGAATCCACTCAGGCTCGAATATCCCCGTCAGCCAATTCATGATCTCATCTCTGTGGTATTTTGGATTCACACCGATAATCTCCGAGCGTAGTCGTTGATAGTAGCTGCTTGCACCATGGCTGTCTTTCGTGTAGATATACGACAAAATCGAGTCTCTGATATGCCGTCTAACGATGAAGGGATTATTCCTTTGAATTGGAAACGCTTCCATCAGTCCTGAGCGTTCTGGGTCAAGTAGGTCCCTGCAGTTTTCGAAGTAGTAACTATCAAGAGGGATGAAAGGACGCAACACGGTGATTACAAGCGCTGCATCATCACCTCTCCCTGCTCTCCCTATCCTCTGAATGAAATCGTTGTAACTAAACGGCGCACCGACGAGTATCAGCACACGGATGTTGTCGAAATCTACGCCTACTTCAAGCGTCTTCGTTGCTGCCAAAACATCAAGATCGCCGTTGCTAAACCATTCTTCTATTTTCTGCCGAGTAGACTTACTAAGTTCGGCAGTGTGAGCTTTCGTTACCATGGTCGTGTTTTCGGCGATCGCCTTCTCAAGGTTGTTCGCATCTTTGACCGTGTTTGCAAATATCAGTGTAGGAACCTTTTGTTTCAATGCTTGGCGATATGCGTCAATAGCTAGCGCTATTCCGAAAATCGTGTATCTCCAATACGCCCCTTGTGGCATCAGGAAAAGATGGAACCTCTTTATTTCGGTCGGTCCGAGTTTCTTCTCGTACACAGGTTTGCTAGGAACGAACACTGGCTCTTTCCCGAGCAAATGCTGTCCGATGCGCTTTATGTCCGCCTGATCAATTGTGGCACTAGATCCGACGACTATGGGCTCTGAGCCAGTGTATTCATTTATAACTCGACTAAGCTCGGAGACCAATGTGCCAACATGGCTTCCAAAACTCCCTCTAAACAAGTGCACCTCGTCGATTATCAGAAACATCGGCTTACTTTGAATGGATTCGATTACCCCTCCACACTTCTTGCACAATCCAGTTTTTTCGTCAAGCAAGTTTGCTGGATTATAGGCAGTGGTAAAACACCGATTACAGCGGGACACAATCTTGCCGAAGAAACTGTGATTCCAAAAGTTAGTGAGCCTATAATGCATCATGTCAGGATTAGTTATGAGTATGTTAGGCAGCTCTCTCTCTATCTCTGATTTTGTCAGACTGACATAAGGAAAGGAACCACACTTATCGCATTCAAGCGAGTATCTTGACTTGGTTTCTTTCAGTCGCAAACGCTTTCTGCAGATCGGGCATGATTTGAATGGATGCGCCTTGACCTCGTCCTGTTCAGTCATAGTGTCGCCATGGTAAACTCCCATAGTGATTCTCGCTTCGCCCATAGCACGATTGATCAACGCAACATATCTGAAAATGCGCTTGGCTTGATCGTTTGCCAAAGCCTTCGTCGGATACATGATTATGGCAAAGACGCCGGATCGTGGCTTCTTTGCGAGAAGCGTAAGGGGGTGCAAAAGGAAGGCTTCTGTCTTACCGCCAGCAGTTCGCACGGAAATGAGGATTGATTTGTGAGGACTTTCAGTCGGAGTCTTGCCCAATGAATTCTCGTATATCTCCTTAGTCACTAGGTATGCCTCGCTTTGGTGCTGCATCAGGCGGTCAAACTCAAAGGCTTTGACAACCGCCTCTGGTATTCCGTTCTTTGATGCAAATTCAGCGAACGATGCTTCATCATATTTTATCGAAAGGTGTTGTTCTGGAAGCAATATGTGATCTGTGAATCTGACCTCACGTGGATTCACAAGTTCCTCGTAAATCAAATTCTCAGAAACGATCCGTGGTCTGCCTCTATCGATAACAACTTCTGCGCCCTCTAAGAATTCCGAGATCGAAAGCCTTTTGGCATATCTTGTTTTCGACTCGTTCTCCACGGATACCTTCAAGAAGTATGATCCGGGCATGTTGGAAACGGCACGGACGGTCTTGGTAACCTTGATTTTTGGAGAGAATTTTTCCTCCGCATATTGTGTTTGTGGACTACCAGTTTTCAGATGGATTGGAAATGCGAAGTCCACACGTTTGGTTTCACCGCTATGGTCGTAGTAATAGGAAACAACTGTCTTCGATTCGGGGGTCTGAGATATCGCCTTGCATATTATGGAGTAGCCGACACCTGTGATACCTCTGTTTCTTCTGGTCAGACCAAGTGCGCTAATATGCCCTCTATTCTCTAGCTCTTCCACGATTTGCTGTTGCAACTGAACAGGATCATACGACATGTACTTCGCCTTTGGAAACTCCCTCAATCTCTATCCACCTTGGACGAAATCCAGAGTATATTGAATATCTCATCGATCTGTTCCACCACACTAGTTATGGATAGCAAGACGCCCATTTCTATATTGTAATTCATGCTGTTGACTGTCAGATTCATTGAGCTGACCAGAGCGATTTTCTTGTCAATGAGAATGAATTTTGCGTGAATCCCTCTGGCGGACTGACCACGCATCCCTTCGGTGACAGGCGTGGATACTCTTCGCCAGGCAAAATTATCTTCGAATATTTGCTTCAGAGCATGGATTGCATTTTGTGTCTGCAGGCTGTAATCCCTAAAAATTAGTTTGAGTTTCACGTCTTTGCGGCTCATTTTCTCAAGTTCATTTTCAAACCGATCTATGATCACATTATCTAGATAGGGTGTCACAATCTTGACTTCGTTTACAGACTGTGAAAAAAGCTGTCGTAAGACGTCTGTAGAATCCTCCGCCTCAAGCTGGTGGAACTGGTCTCTGAACTCGTGTGGACACGTTGTCACGATTCTCACTGTCCTCAGCTGCTCTTCCACTTTGGCTTGGGTCATCTCGATTTCCGCTTTCTCGACAATCGATGTGTAAGGCTGAGTAGTCTGAGTGGCGCTCCTGAGCATTTTCCTGCCCTTCTCCGTCAGAGACCACGACGAGAAGTTCAACGGATCGCCTTCATCCAAAACCTTGCGTTGAAGGAGCCCAAGTCTTTCGAGTCGGAGCAGCTCCGCCTTTACCATGAAATCCTTAGTGTTTTTTGAGGCTATTTGTGAAACAAGGTATTCCGTTTTTTCAGCTCCGTCATTCAGCACCTTCAGAATCTCATTTGAGATTTGGATAGCGTGCTCTGCGCCTTTTTGACTCAAAAGCTGTCCCTACTTCACTTGTCTGAATCTCCATATCTGATTATTGGAAAGTTCTTAATGTCGGCTGCCAATTTGACTCATGGCTGACATATCTCTTGAACTCGTGGCGAGTGATCTCAGTTACGAGTCACACACCGCTAAAGAAAGTGAAGATGGGCGGCGGAAGAGAGATAACCGTCTCCCAATGGTCATGCGTGGGAGAAGGAGACCTTGTCACAAAGGATGGTGCTTACTTCGTCGAATGCAAGAATGGACGGACCCAAGTTTCTCCTGTGTACAATCGAGGCGAAAAGCTCAGAATCGGGGACAGATTCTATCCAGTGAGAATCAAGGAGATAATGACTCAGGACGAGTATGATGCCTACGAATACCTTCAGTCATTTCACTATCGTGGAAACGGTGGTTTCGGAAGGAAAGCTATCCTCGTTGTCGTGCCTTCCGCTGCCATTTTGCCAAGGGTGCTTGGCTACGTCAGGCTTAGTTCCAGTTTTATTGTGAACAAACCCAGGGACACCGTGCTCAATGGCGAGTTTGGAGGAGAGAACATTGCGTGGGACAAATGGGACTATCAGTCGAGACTAAAACATGTCAACTGTGTTGTGAGAATTGCCCGCGTAGTCGTCCATCCGGAGTTTCGCGGTTTGGGACTAGGGAAGGTTCTGGTTCTGCATGCATTGAGATTCGCAAGAAGACATTGGCAGATCGCCAGCGTTAAGCCCCTTTTCGTCGAAATGACTGCTGATATGCTGAAGTACATGCCGTTTGCTGAGCATGCAGGGATGTTTTTTGTTGGTTACACGGAAGGAAATCTAGAACGCGTGAAGAAAGACCTTCGCTACATGATTAGGGGAAGAAATCTTACTACTAATAAGAAAATCAGGAGCGCCATGCACGACCACGATCAGGGAATTCCCGGGATCCCTGACATGCAAGCAGGCTATGCTTCCAAGACTCTCGAAATTCTTGATGGGGCCGATCTCAACTTGGAAACATTTCTAGGCAAGTTCAACTTCACGAAAAATCGAAGTGTCGGCCCTAGGCTCTATTCTTTGATCCATAGTGTGATACGTTTCCCGAAGCCGACGCTCATGGTCGGTCTTACTAAGGAAGCGCAAAGTTTTCTGCGCTCGCAAATGGAAAAGCTGAGACTCATAGACTCGAGTATCAGTGACGAAGGGCGACTGAAGATGGAGAGAATCACGCAGCCAATTCGTTTTCAAGACGTGATGTTCTCATTCGCAACGTCTGTTCCCAAAACCCAAAGATCATGTGCAATCCAAGAAGCCTTTGGTATCAGCCCAACTCAACTGAAAACGTTGGTATTCAAGAATCTTAACATGGAAATCATGCCGGGTGAAATACTCTTGGTGTCCGGTTGCTCTGGGTCTGGCAAGACCGTCTTTCTGGATTTGATTACGCGCCGCCTCCGTCCAAGCAACTATCCAACTGGCAAGATAGTCCTACCTGCGAATGCGCGAATAGGCCTGTTCAGGGCTATACCAGACGCGAAACCGCTAATTGAATACACGGGAATCTTCGGCGACGATATGTCGAGAGCCATTTACGTTCTAAACAAAGCTGGTCTGAGTGAAGCCTTTCTTTATCTCAAGAAGTACGGCGAACTGTCTGAAGGGCAGAAGTATAGAGCGATGATAGCGCGTCTTCTCAACTCACGAAGCAACATCTGGCTGGCAGATGACTTTCTAAGTACACTGGATCCCATAACCGCCAACATCGTGGCGCACAACGTGAGAGAGTTTGCCAAGGCCTCGGGAGCAACGGTAATTGCAGCTGCCCCGCATTACGAGTCTTTTATTCATTCTTTGAAGCCTGATAGAGTACTCCTCAAGTCCTATGGCTGGAAATGGGACCTATATGATGGGAATGATTTTCTCAGCACTCTAGCTAAACCAAATGATATTCGTGGATTTTCAACCAAACCAAGAGCGGAGCACATTGTCAAACGCTGAACAGGCAACGTTTTGAGAAAAAGGAAAGCGACTCCGTACGTATCAGTCCCAGACCCTTTGAGGAGCTAGCATTGGGCAGGAGCCACGCCTGAAAAGCGATATGCGTCCTCCCAAAACTACGATGAAAAGTGCTAATACGTCTTCTAGGTATAGTTCATGGGGCCCTTGTCTCCAGAACCTGTGATCGCCGTTCTAATGGACTGCGATGACACGTTATGCGATGATAGTACAGATTTCCTGTTATCACAGCTAGGCATAGATCCAGCTCGTGAGTTCTGGCCTAGAGTAACCCCAAAGATCACAGCCGGATGGGACGCGCCACTTGCTTATTCTACCGAACTTGTGAAAATTACACAAGAAAGGAAAATCGATTTTACCAAAAGCACGTTAGGCCGTATTGGAAGTCAACTCAAGTTCTACAAAGGTGTGCCGAGAGTTTTCGAGGAACTGAAAAAACACGTTACTGAACTCGGCAAGCAGTTGGGGATCCATCTTCAGATAGAGTTCTACGTAATCAGTTCCGGATTTGAAGAACTGCTCTTGTCAAGTCAAGTTGCTCCATATGCGAATGAATTGTTCGGGTGCACGTTTGACTATGACGAAAGTGGAAGAGTCCTCGGTCCCAAGTCCATTGTTAGTTTCACAGAGAAAACCAAATTCCTTTTTGCAATTAACAAAGGAATCATGAAGGATGAGTTGAGAAGGAATCCGGCGAGCGTGAATGAAGCCGTTGACGATAAAGACCGGCGTGTTCCCTTCCAACAGATGATATACCTTGGCGATGGACCAACAGATATTCCATGTTTCTCGACGATAATGAAACTTCGAGGAAAAGGGATTGGAATAATCAAACAAAACAGGCCCGAGAGAGGTCTTCCGCTGTGGAAAGGAAAAAGGCTCACCGTGGGACCTTATCATCCCGACTATGGAGCCGGAAGTGATCTCAGAACGATGCTTGAACAGGTAATTGATGATATCGCGTTAGGAATCAATCAGCGGTCTAAACTAAGGCTATACCCATAGAATCGCTTCCAGAGGAATCGGTTAGAGTATTAGAATGTCTCGAACCCGCGAAATTCATGAATATGGTAGCCATTGTGGCCGCGGTAATAGTTCGATGTTGGCACTCTTTGAGAGCTAGCCATTTTTGTGAGACAAAAGTCAAAAGTCCACTCTTCTCGCGGACTGAGTTGCATTATATCGTTGGCATGCATAACCCTCCGTAAAGTGGGAATCAGTGGTTACTGGTCGCTACGTGGTTGGTGTAGATGGTGGAGCAAGCAAGACGGTTGCATTAATCGGAACCGTAGAAGGCAAGGTTCTTGGGCGTGGGGAGACTGGTTCTTCAAACTATCACAATGTAGGTTCAACCCTAGCCAGTAATGCGATCAGAAAGGCGGTTCTTGAGGCGAAAAGAAACGCGAGGCTCAGCGGAATCATGCCTAAGACGGCAGTAGTCGCATTGGCCGCAATTGACTCCCCGAAAGACAGGTACGTGACAAATCTTTTCGTCCATCGTACGAAGATAGCTGAAACGAGTTTCGTAATTCACGATTCAGTCGCCGCACTCTATGCTGCGACGCAAGGCAAACCCGGAATAATCGTCAACTCAGGAACCGGCAGCGTCGCCGCGGGCATTAACCGGGCGGGAGAATACGTTCGCGCAAGTGGATGGGGTTACATAGTAGATGATGAAGGCAGCGCCTTCGACATAGGAAGAAAAGCCCTGACTACCGCTTTCCGCACACTGGACGGACGCAACCCACACACAAAGTTAACCGTGGCACTCAAACGAAGATTCGGAGTGCAATCTCTCGAAGAAATCCTCAACATAATTTACACAAAGGACTGGGGCGTTGAAGAAATGGCAAGTTTGGCCCCGTTAGTTTCGAAGGCCGCGAAGACAGACAAACTTTGCAGAAACATACTGAAGCAGTCAGGAATATCGTTGGCAGAATTAGTGGTCACCGTAGCAAAACGATTGCGAATGACACGCTCGAAATTCATGGTGGCGACTGTTGGCAGTAATTTCAAATCGGGACGCTATTTGCTTGAACCCTTTGCCTCTAGAGTCAAACTTGACTGCCCTCATGCCCAGCTAAGGAGGCTTGACATCGAGCCTGCGATAGGCGTATTCTGGCTCGCGGCGAAGTTGAACAGTCCTGATGTTACTGATTCTCGCGCCGCCAAACGCATGTTGGGAGACCTGGGCGCAAAGTAGAACAGGCAAACGATCGGTCGTTTCGACCCCCCTCCCGGTGAATCTGGCTCTCAAACCTAAGAACCAATAGCAGCTCTAATACGAATCTTCACGTTCCGCAGCAGGAGAGAACCATGTCGATTGGCTTTGAGGTTAGAAGTGAGAAACTCGCCGTCGAAGGAGGCACTCCCGTTCGCAGGGAAGCCCTTCCTCTTGAACCCGACATTACCGAAGAGGAAATTGAAGCAGTCCTTGAAGTGATGCGAAGCAAGAGGCTCTCACAGCTAGCGGGTAACTATGTTGAGGATTTTGAAATCGAGTTCGCAAGATATATTGGAACGAAGTATGCCGTTGCAGTTAACTCAGGCACCGCGGCGCTGAGCCTGGCGGTAGCGGCCTTACAGGTTGGCACGGGTGACGAGGTGGTCCTTCCCCCCTACACCTTTGTGGCAACGGCGAACGGGATACTTCAGCAGAACGCGATCCCAATCTTTGCCGACGTTGATAAAGAAACATTCAACATAGATCCAAAAAAGCTCGAAGCCAAGATATCAGACAAGACTCGTGCGATTATGCCAGTTCACATGATGGGACAGCCCTGCGACATGGATCCCATTATGGAAATTGCGAGGAAGCACAACCTGTTCGTGATTGAAGATTCAGCGCAGGCTGCCGGTGCTGAATACAAAGGGAGAAAAGTCGGCTCAATAGGCGATGTTGGTTGCTTCAGCTTCTACATGAACAAGAACATGACCAGCGCTGAGGGCGGGATGCTGGTAACGAACGACGAAAGAGTAGCCGAACGAGCAATGGCGTTTAGGAATCATTGCCGGCCTGAGATATCCAACGTGCCAAACGTTCCGGCCTACAACGTCTTTACAGGAATAGGCTGGAACTTCAGAATGAACTCCCTTCAAGCAGTTATTGGGAGAACTCAACTCAAACGCTTGGACGAGTCAAACCGCAGGAGGGGTATGAATGCGGAATTCATTCGACACCGCGTCAAGCCGTTCGAGTGGCTAGTGCCACAGAGGGTTCTCAAAGACACTAATCCTGTCTACTGGTTCCAAGCCTTCAGGATACGAGATTCATCGAAGATTAACAGAGACAAATTGACTGCAGCTATCTCGGCGGAGGGAGTTAAGGCCGAGGGGTATACTCCTATCCCCGTGCATCTCCAAGAACTCTTCACGAAACAAGTTGGCTACGGAAGAACTCATTGTCCATTTGACTGCCCCGTGTACGGAAAGAAAGTGGAGTATAAGGTGGGAGACTGCCCTGAAGCAGAGAAACTTTGCAAAGAAGATGTGATAATCCCATGCTATCATGCATTGCGCGGCAGTGACCTGAACGATATCGTTAGAGCGCTTACCAAAGTCGCAGCGCACTTCGAGTCAAGAGGTTAACTCAACGACACAGCTCACAGCAGATCACGCAGACCTCTAGACTGTTTCCCATTTCTTCGACTTAATCGACTTATACGCTGCGTCTGCCACTCGGTTTATGAGTAGTCCGTCCTCAAAGGTTTCGCGTGGGTTTTTCCCCTCTTGAATTGCTGAAATGAAATGGCGTAGTTCACCATCATAGCCGTAGGCCACTATCTCATTCCATGTGGGAAACATCCAGCCTTTCTTTGCTTCGGCCTTT
>Ga0187882_1001074_pt1 | contig 28600 bp, 25 predicted proteins | sample June2016WEW_19_1_3_FD_132991 | JGI IMG/M metagenome (GOLD analysis project Ga0187882, IMG submission 132991) | Peatland microbial communities from SPRUCE experiment site at the Marcell Experimental Forest, Minnesota, USA - June2016WEW_19_150 | ecosystem: Environmental > Terrestrial > Soil >... | reverse complement strand
GCGTTGCATGAATCCCAGTTCTGGGTTGAAATTCTTTTGGACGAAACCGTAGTTGAAGAATGCGTCCAGCCAATCGTTGGGAAACGCGACACCAAAATAGCCGGAAGCGTTGTCCCCCTTCAGGCCCTTGGTTGAAGATAGAGCGATCGAGGAGGATACGGACAAATTCTGCCTAAAAAGGTTTGTGAAACGGAATGCCCCATCGAATCCATAGACTTGATTGCGGTTTCCGTCCCTCGTGTTGTAAACATCGGTGAAAATAGCTCCCACATACGATTGCTTGAGAAGGCCATACTTGGGTCTGAAGGTTGTGAAGTTGGTGTCTGGCAGATCTGACCCTTGTTCGCGGGTTTTGACGTCCAGAAATCCTAAGTCAAGCCGGCCAATCTTGCCTGTTACTTTGCTCCCAAAATCAATAGGTATGGGGTCTCCGGTTGGAGAGAGGCCAATGCGTCGGCTGAAGAAAACCTTGTTGCCGGCGGGCTGAACAAAATCGAAAAAGCCGGCGTTCTCCAGGAAGAAGTCTCTCTTCTCGGGGAACAAGATGGGAAAGCGCTTCAGGTTCACCACCGCCTGATCCACTTCGGTCTGGGCGAAATCGGTATTGACCGTTAGATCAGCGGTCATGTTTTCAGACAACTTGGCCTTGCCGTCAGCGCCAAATTTCACGAGGTGTTCGCTCACCAGGTCTGAGGTCGGCGAAGCCCCCGGCGGCAGGGTCTCGGTTTCAGCAACGGAAACGAATGGTCGGATCTCATAGCGATGGGCTTGTTGAAAATTGGGCAGGCCATCCAACAGCCCGGCTTCGGAGACTCTGAATATGCCTAGGTTCCTGCGCCAAGCCTGCCAGAGCACCTCCTCGTTCTTCCTGCATATCGTTCTACGGAAGTTGATCCCCCAAACTTGCTGGTTGCTCTTAGAGCGGAGCGTATCCAAGGGAATCATCACCTCAGCCTGCCAGCCTTTGTCTGTGACGACCGCTTTCACATCCCAGTTCCCATTCCAGTCGGCGTTCAGCTGGTCGACTTTTGTTCCACCTTTAGCCGAAATTACCATGCCTTCATCGACAAGGAGCCCATCCCTCCTGGCCCCGTTGGCGTTGAACGCAAAATAGAAGGCATTTCGATGATCGAGATAGGTGTCCAGAACGATTGTCATACTGTCGTCTGCCTCCACAGCGCCATCGCGCCGCAGCTCCTTGGCCACGATGAGGTCCGGATTTGAATCCCAAGCAACGACACCGAAGTATAGGGTCTTCTGGTAGAGAACAACTCGTATCTCGGTCTTCTCAGTGGCGGGTTCTCCCTCGTGCGGATCGCGCTGAAGGAAGTCCGAGATCGCCTGGGCCTTCTGCCAGCAGGGCTCTGTCAAGAGCCCGTCAAAGGTAATGGGCTCCAGCGAGTTGTACACCGAGATCCGCGCTTGCGCGTAACAATCAGGTGGAATGCAGAGAAACATGAGAGGGGCCGCGGTCAGGAGTACTGCCCTAGCGGATAGGAAGGATGAGCCGCGTTTCCGATCGAGGTCCGCGCCAAGGCATCCGCTCATCTGCACTCCCGAGTCCTGAGGTTCGTAGTTGAGAAATTACGTTGACTTCCCTGCCTCTAAATCACAGTCGTGAGCCTTACTGGCAGGATTCTACGCCAGGAAAGGGATAGCGTGGCAGACAAATTCACCGTACGGCAGTTCCGTCCGGACCCTGAGCTTACTGCTGTCCTATGACCACTGACTGGGCATTTCAGGATACCGACCGTCCCCAGATCGTTATAGTCCCGAAGTCCCGTTCGAGGAGATGAGGCAATTCGGAACGGGCGGGGCAGAGTGTTGCGGATTATTTGGCGGCAGATTTCTTTATGAAGAAACGGTAACGGATATGCTCTGCAATGACTTTCATCAGCACCGGCCAGCTGTCATCTGCTGCACTGCTTTCCCTCGACGAATTGTACAGGCATCGCCAGATTATTTCGCTTTGCCGGCACACGAATCGGCTCTTCCGTGAGTTTCAAGCAGATTCCTTAGTAATCTTCTGAATCTTCAAAAAATTCGTCGCGCCCTTGGCGGCCACGGGCATTCCACCCAGGACAACGACGGTATCGCCTTCGGCTGCGAGGCAGCGTTCCAGGAGTTCCCGATTCAGGCACCGGAGCAAATCATCGAAATCGGCGACGAAGTCCACAAGCAACGGTGACACGCCCCAATAGAGAGCCGCCAGATTGTAGATGCGGCGATCGTGGGTGAAGGCAAGAATGGGCACGGCAGGCCGCTCCTTGGACACCAATCGCGCGGTATAGCCCGACTGGGTGAAAGGACAGATTGCCTTGAGTTCCAGGTCCCCGGCGATGGTGCATGCAGCATGTGCGATTGCATGAGGGTATTCACGGCGCCCGATTCTTGCCGTAGGGCAAGTGCGGCCGCTGGCTTCTGCCTCCTCGGCGATCAGGCCCATCATCCGCACGGCTTCCAGTGGATATTGCCCCACCGAGGTCTCGGCGGACAGCATGACCGCGTCGGTCCCATCCAGGATGGCATTGGCAACGTCGCTGGCCTCCGCGCGTGTGGGCCGGGGATTGGTGACCATCGATTCGAGCATCTGGGTGGCGGTAATCACCAGCACCCCGTGCCGATTGGCCGCCTCGATGATCCGCTTCTGAAGGATGGGCACTTTCTCCGGGCTGACCTCCACACCCAAATCGCCCCGTGCGACCATGACCCCCTCGCAAGACTCGAGGATGGCCTCCAGGTTCTGGACCGCCTCCGGCTTTTCGATTTTGGCGATCACCGGAAGTTCGGCCTTGCGTTCGCGCAGCAGGCGGCGCACCTGAAGAAGATCTTCGGCCTGGCGAACAAAACTCACAGCAATGTAGTCCACCTCTTGGGCCACGCCAAAATCGAGGTCGCTGATGTCTCTTTCGGTGACGGCGGGCGTGCTGAGCTTTACTCCCGGCAGGTTCATGCCCTTGTGCTCGCCCAGGAGACCGCCGTGAACCACCCGGCAACGAACCGAGGTCCGGTCTGTGGCGAGCACGCGCAGCTCCATCAAGCCATCAGCGAGAAGAATGCAATCGCCCGGGCTGACGTCGGCGGGCAAGCGAGAGTAAGTTGTGCTGATTAGAGACGCGCCGCCCACCCCGGGCTTGGTGGTGACGGTGATCTCCGTCCCCTCGACCAATTTGACGTCCGCTCCGCCCTGGAGTGCGCCCGTGCGAATCTTGGGGCCGCACAGGTCTTGAAGAATCCCCACTGATTGCCCCAGGCGTGCGCTGATCGCGCGCACGCTGCGAATCACCTTCCCATGCTCCTCATGGGTCCCGTGAGAAAAATTCAACCGTGCCACGTTCATTCCGGCCCGGATCAGAGCTTCGAGGCTATCCTCGCTGCAGCTGGCCGGGCCGATGGTACAGACGATCTTGGTTTTTCTCATGGAGTAGCCCCTGAAGAATGAAATGTGCAAACCTGCTGTCTCGCACTTTGCATGCCGATAGCCCGTCGATTCGAGTGCTTGGCCGGGGCACAAGCCCCTAGCAGGCAAACGCCCCTGCACTAACGTCTGAATCGGATCTTGGCGCCCATATTCTACCAGTGCCGCCCAGTGTTCTGGCTTACCTATATTTCGAAGAACCACGTTTTGGCGAGGCACTTAAAGGCCTCGATGTCGGAGTGCCGTGCTGGAAATTCGGGACAGTCACCATAACCTCGAAGTTGTCCGAGATCGGTGGTAATCGGCTTCCGTTGAATTTCGAGGTTATGGTGACTGTCCCGAATTTCTCACTAGCAAGCCAAGCAGGTTCTTCGTGACCCTCCTTACTCATCGATGCTGTATTGCCCGCAGCGGCTATCGACCGCAATGCGCGATGCTGCCAGCAGCAGGTACTTACTTTGTCCTAGACCAATGGGTATGGACGATGCGCCAGGGACTGTCCGGGTTTTTCAGATAGACTTCGGTGCAATTCCAATGCTGGGTTTCGCCCTGTCCTTCGCTTAGGTAACTGTAGGTCAGCAAGGCCAAGTCGCCGTAGACCTGAACTTTCGGATCGATGATCTCGTAGCGATCGACGCGAATCTGTTTGCGGAGGGATTCGTAGAGACTGGTGAGCGCGGCCAGTCCGTTCAGCCGCCGTTCCTGAGATGGATCGAAATAGACCACATCCGGAGCGGAGATTTCAAGAAACCCATAGGGATCCCCATGACTCCACCGCTCCAGAGCTGCTTGTTCCATGCCGATGATTTCCTTTGCAATCTCATAGTCCATGCCTATTCCTCCAATATGATTGCTGCTCCTACTTTCCGATTGCTAACACTGCACAACCACGAAATACACGAAAAACACAAGAATTCTAGAAGAGCCCAAGAGTGGCGGGTGCGTTTGGATAGCTGAGCTCAGTGGGATAGCTGGACAGAGGAAGCTGATGAAAAATGGAATCATGAGTTCGGATTTATAGCATACAGGTGCACCCCTGCGCCCGCGTTAAATGCTTGAATTTGCTGCCTCATGTAGTTATGGCGACACACAACAGCGGCAAATGCATTCAGCCGTCCATCGTTTCCCGTGAACAGTGCGGCTAAATGGTGTTGATCATACACGATCATCGGCAGGCAGCGAACTTCCGCCAACCCTGTCGGAACAGGACCTTTGAATACTCAGATGTCGATGACGTCGGGAGGTTGCGACGAGACGGGAGGAGGCGCGGGATGAGTTCGTTGCTGCTTCCGCCTCAGGGCCACTACGACGGCGACGCAGCCGGTCCACGTTGGCAACATGTCCGCGACCGGTATGAGTTTCATGACAAAGGTGGGGAGTAATAGAAGATGGAACCCGATCAGAAAACTTGTGAGGATCATTGCGACGATATCGGTTATTTCATCAAGAAACGCCCAGCCCAGCGGTCCGAGGAGCAACTGTAGTCCGTCGGCGGCAATTGCGACGGTGAAGGCCAGCCAGATGCGGCGGCGAGTTAGAACTGGTTGGCGAAGCAAATGGGTCATGGCACGCCACTCGGATTTCTTGAGATTAACCGGGATGTCTGGCGTTTTCAACATCAAGGTGCCACTGGGCGACTGGGACTTGGATCTCCTGGCCAATGTCACTTCCTTGAACTATCACCGAGTTGCCAGCCGCAACTCCCGTCTCTGTCGGCAACGTCTCCGGCGGGGTTATTCCATTTCGAGGCTGCATAGTTCGCCTTACGCTACGACCTGAATCTTTGCCTGGCCCTCCCGACTGGCTACAACGCGATGACGTCTCGTGCGCTCCAACGCGCCTTCTGGGGTCCATGGTCACTCGCGCTTCTGGCGCGGCTCGTTGTCGGACAGCGCTGGGAGTCAGACCAGATGGGCGAAGGGGAAATCTGCCATCGCCGGAACTTTCACCCGACAGGTCACAGCAGCCAGTGAGGCTGCAGGATAGGACGGACAAGCCGCGTTTCCAATCGAGGCCCGCGCCGGGGCGTCCGCGCGCCTCCTGCGCTCTGGTTGGTCAGGTACGCGCTCGGATCACTCCCAAGAAGTCCCATTCGAGGAAGGTTCAATATGCAAGACTGTGAAAACCCCACAGTGCAGCACCGGAATAAGAATGTCTACCGGACAGTTGCCTATGCAAAACCTTACGGTGATCGCCTCAGCTGGGCCAATTCTCCCACGATCAGCGCTTCGCTGGATCTCGCTCAATCACCATCAGAGTGAATGATCCGGGTAGCACCGGTCCTCTCCTGGCCCCCGCAGGCGTCGGTCCAAACTTCGCTGAGACTATAAACACACGGAGGTTGGAGGCATCGAGCCCCATGTTCCGCGCACCCTGAGGCGTCGTTACGTTTTCGACGACATGATATTGGTCCGGACCATCCTGATGAATCACGGTAAGCGTACCGTCCGCATTCGAAGCAAACGCGTCGCCTGATGCCGCGTCGAATCCGGCGCCGTCCACGCCTGTGCCGATCGGCACCGATGCGACCACCTTGCCGGCCTGATAGTCGGAGATCGCCATCACGCCGCTGCGACATCCGCTGAATAGACGATGATGCGCAGTATCGATGGCCATGGCGACCGGCTGCTTGCATGGGGCGGTCGGCCAGCGCCGCGCCACGGTTCCTGTCTTTGCATCGATCTCAACCACCTCGCTCGTGTCGGTGAGATTCGCGTACACTTTGCCGTCGCCGGCCGAAGCGCCGTATTCCGGTTTGCCGCCGAGCGGAATGTTCGTGATCAGGGTCCCCGCCCGAGGATCGATCACCGTCGAGGAGTGCGCGTCACCATTGAATGTGAAGACCCGGTTTGATGCACTGTCGTAGATGATGGCGTCTGCATCTTCAGCGGCGGGAATCCGGCCAAGCACCTTGAAAGTCTTCAGATCAAACATGAGCACGGACTGGTCGTTACCCGATGTGGCGAAGCCATGCCCTGTGCCATCCGCAATCGCGGTTCCATGCGCGCCTTGGATGCCGGCGACTTCGCCGAGCAGGGCTCCGCTGTCTTCGTTGACTACCATCACGCGATTCTCCCTGCCGATAAACAGACGGTGATTCGGCGGATCGGGCACGATGTAGTCCCAGCCGCCGTCCCCGCCCAGTGTGTACGTGTGGGTTATGTGATAAGACGAGGGGGACTGAGCGAAGAGTGACGTTATGGTGACCAGAGTGAGGACAAGGGCAACGTTGCGCATAATGGCTCCTTTTTGCCTGAAGTATATCCGAATCGGTGATCCTCTGAGCCCGAAGATTTTTCCCTCGGCATGCGGAGCTACGGCCGCATCAACCTGGTTCGAGAAACTCAAGCGCCTCGTGCTCATCGGAAAGTAGCAAGCGCGACGACCATAATCCTCTTGTTGCCGATGAGCCAAATACCAGTCCTTACAGGGCCTGCTAGGTGGTTGACTCCCTAGAAGTCCCGATCTGGGAAACGTGCACCGTCGAACGGTGGTGTCCGCTCGTCTGCCTCCTGCGGGGTCCTCAAGTTCTGCCGGCAGGCGCACCCGGCGTCCACCAGATTCTTAACATCCCGGTGTAGGGCGCACGGGGCGCACAGGGTGGTGGTTTCTGCGTTACTTTCCACCATCGTGGTCGCCTCCTGTGTCATCTGCGTCGTCTTTACTGGTGGCTGTGGCCGTGATGTCAATTACCTTGCGGGCTTGCTCCTCTAATTCGGCATCGGTCATAAACTGAACCCGGCGCAGATTCACACTGACATCCATCTCTACTTCGTCTTTCACCTTCCCGTCGATCCTTTCGCACACCTCCCGGATCGCGGCGGCATTCCCCAACATCACTAGACGGAGAATCGAGTCGAGTAACACATCGATCCACAGCCGTCCCTGCTTGTCATATGGGCAGACCTCGCCAAGCCGCTTCCGGATTCTCGGAAAAAGCAATGGCTCGTTCTTCGGTCGGCCTGCGGGATTTCCAGAGACACCCCTCGTCCAGCGCCCGTTCGCCAGGATTGAACTGCCGTGATGGCCGGGCCTTATTTCAGGCTGCTGCGGTGTTTCCGCTGGTCCTGTTCCCACGGTTGCATTATCAGGCGTTGCTGGAGAGACCCTAGAGGCTACCGCCACGGACTTGTCGCTGCCCGCTCTGGTTTCTGACCTTGTATGCGTTTGCTGTCGTCTTCGCTCTTTCATTTCTATTCTGTCCTTTGGCATTAACTTCCGCGCCCCTCTTCGCGGATAGTCAATCAAATTGACCACGCTGCGCACTCCTCTGTCTCGCTCAACACCGCGTCCCCCTCAGTTGTTCCTGCTTGTTCGCAGCTGTGCCCGGAACAACACGGAACTTGTCAATGATATTGAGGCACCTGGTTGTTGAATTTAGTGTCGTTTCCAATCACTTCATATACTCGGTTTGAGAAGCCAGCCTCGACTCCCTCAATCGTTATGGCTTCCTCAGTCATGAATACCTCAGAGCGCTCCGATGTTTTCTTGGGCTTGTTGATCCAGGCCGCTTCCGGCAATGACGGCGGCACCGCCATGCCACGGACGAAGCGTTCCGGATGCGCGTCAAAAGCCGAAGCCAGAACAATCTCTCGCTGGCTGATTACGAGTTCAGCTTTGCCATAATGGACCATTTCCGGAGTCAGCAGTCCGATCCCGCTATGGCGATGTTCGCAGTTGTACCAGGGGAAGAAATCCTGGCAAAAGGCGCGCCCATCCTGGATTGAGCCGAAGCGATCCGGAAAACCCGGACGATACTTCAGGGTCTTAAACTGTGACTCCGAATAGGGATTGTCATCAGACACGTATGGACGGCTGTGGCTCTTCGTGATGTCAAGATCTGCCAGCAGCAAAGCCACGGGCTAGGATTTCATCGAAGGTCCACGGTCCGCATGAATCGTCAGTTGTCCGGGCGCCACGTTCTGTTTTTCGCACGTTTCCGCAATGAGCCGCTTGGCGAGTGCGCTGCTTTCGCTGGGAGCAATCATCCAGCCGACCACGTATCGGCTGAAGATGTCGAGAATTACATACAGGTAAAAGTAGGTCCACTTCACCGGGCCGAGCAGCTTTGTGATGTCCCACGACCAGACCTGGTTGGGAGCGGTGGCCAGAAGCTCCGGTGCTTTGTACTGGGGATGACGAGCCTGGTTGCGGCGCTCCCGGATCTCGCCCGCTTCGTCCAAAATGCGATACATGGTCCGCACCGAACAATGGTAGATCCCCTCATCCAGCAGGGTGGCGTACACCTCAGTCGGCGCCTTATCGACGAAGCGATCCGTGTGCAGGACGTCCAGGACCTCCTGCCGCTCGAGCGCACTCAGAGCCCTCGGCGGCGCAGGGCGAGGCGCGGGCGTCTCTTCGATTGTGGGCTCAAGGCGGCGATAGTACGTCGGCCTGGCGATGTCCAGCGACCGACAGGCGGCTGCCTTCCCGACCGTCGTCGACAGTTCCTGACACGCAATCATTCGTCGCTCCCGTTCTGCTCGATCGGGGGAACTGTCAGTCCCAGTAGATCGCAGAGTTTTTTTTGGACGTCGATGATGGTTTCAGCCTGGCGCAGGCGCTTCTGCAGCCGCTGGGTTTCGCGGCGCAGACGTTCGTTTTCGGCGGCCAGCGGATTGCGCGGAACGGGCTTCTTGCCGCGCTTACGGGGCTCCAAACCGGCGATTTCTCCTGTCTCCCTCAGCTTGCGCCAGGTGGTCAGGTGCGACGAATATAAGCCCTGACGCCGCAGAAGGGCCGCAATCCCGCCGGGACCGCACTGGTCAGCTTCCTGCAGGATACGACGCTTGTATGTGGCAGAGAATCGCCGCCGTACGGCTTTGCTGTTGACTTCGGGGTTCGCAACGCCGGAATCCTTGGAGGCGGCCGCCGCCACGGGGATGGATGCCCCTCCGCTTCGCGAAGGCTCGCTACGCTCGCCTTCACTCCGCTCCGGGGCATCCATCCCTGCTTCTCGCTTAATCAATTCTGCTATTCCCATCTCAGTTTTACTCCCTACCCTCTACATTAATTTACCAGGGGGCAGGTGTCTCAGCATCATAGGCACAGAGGGGACTTTCAAGCATAATATGGGAAACGCTAAGATCATTATGATAATCCCAAAGAAGGGCGTTTTCGAGGATCCCGGCTCGCCACGAGAGGTAACAGAAGCGGAAGCTGACGCTTTGGGACAAATAATTGGGCCGATTCTTAAGCACAATCTCAAATAGGGTTCTTCTCCCAAAAGTGTGATGGCTCTGTAAGCGACTGAAAGGAAACGGCGCATCGGCATTTCGGCTATCCTTCGTGCGTGTTCCAAACGAACGAAAGGATGGTCGCTGCCGATGCGCCTGGAAACTTGTATCAGAAAAGGCCTGCGTTTGAAAAGCCATCGAGTTGGACGGGTTCTCGAGGAACCAGATCGACTGGTGGCGGAAATCGAATGGATCCCTGGTCGCACTTTGATTTGCAGCAACTGCTCGCGACGGACGGCACGGATTCATGCGCGTCAGGTGCAGCGCGAGTGGCGCGACCTGTCTGTACGCGACCGGCCCCTGGTCTTGCGATATGCGCCTGTCCGGGTGCGCTGTCCAGCATGTGGCCCGCGCGTCGAGCATCTGCCCTGGGCTCACAAGTGGCAACGCATTACGAAGGCGCTGGCGGAAGTCATCGCCAGGCTGTCGCGCCAGTTGAGCTGGAAGGAGACGGCCACGCATTACGGGGTGGACTGGAAGACTGTCGCGACCGTTGTGAAACGGGCGGTCGATTGGGGGTTGGCGCATCGGGTTTGGAAGCCGCTGCAGGCCATCGGCATCAACGAGGTTTCGCGTTCCAAAGGCCAGCGTTACCTGACGCTTGTCTACGGCCTCATTCGGCGACGCTTGGTCTGGATCGGGGAGAACCGGGATGCGGAGGCCGATGGCCTTCAAGCGCACCCGGTGGCTCTGGCTCAAGAATCCCTGGAATCTGAAGAACGAAGAGCAGAGGCGCCTGTCTGTACTCTGCCGCCAAACCAATCAGCCGATCGTGCGGGCCTACCACCTCAAGGAAAACTTTCAACGGTTCTGGGACTATCTCTACGAAGGATGGGCGCAGCCTTACCTGAAGCAATGGCTCTGGTGGGCCTCCCACAGTCGGCTGGAGCCGTTCGTCCGGTTTGCTCGGATGATCCGCGAGCACCTGGACGGGATTCTCGCTTGGACCCGGCTGCGCGTTGCCAACGGCGCGCTGGAAGGGATGAACAACAAGGTGAAGGTTATCAGCCATCGCGCCTACGGCTTTCGCAAGACCGACCACTACATCGCCGCCATCTGGCATGGCTGCGGAGAACTACCGTTGGAGCCGATGTCATGAAACACTGGCCTGTGGAAGCTGTGGAAAACCGCGCGCTTTGCGGTTTTCCACAGCTTCCACAAGCCCTACTGGTATTTATCGAATCTTGCATCACACTTTTGGATACCAGCCCTTTTTTTTCTGTGTCGAAAGATTCGCTGAACTGGTTGGCCCCATGCCTGCGATGCTGGCGAAGGGTCTTGAGCGTGTCAGAGCATCTGTTTGGCCGCGCAATTCCCAATAACGCCGCATGCCAGTTTCCGCCTATCTCGAACGCGTCGGCGCCTTGACTGCAGATCCCCGCCGTGTTATGCAGTAGCCGTGTTTAGAACTGCGGTTCACCCTCTGCGCGTGCTCTTTTTGATTTGTGTTGTGTTCGCACCGGCCGGCGTTTATGCACAACGCCAGCGGCAATTACAGGCCCCGGAAGAAGGCGCCTATGGATCGAAGTTCTTCGATCAGCTGCGCAGCATTTTCGGCATGTTCCGTGATGCAGATCTTCAGCACGCGTTTCAATTGGCTCAGCCGATTCAATGCTCCGAGCTCGTAGTCGGTAAAGGAGAGTGGAGAACGGTCGCGTTCTTCAATGAAGACCGCAGCCTGGGCGAGTGGTGCCGCAGCAGCATCGAAGAAGTGAAATCGGATCTGTCCGTGTACATCTTCAAGGGGCCCTGCAGCGGAGATCGGGGAACGATCCAGGTGTCGACGGAGTTCCCCGTAGGCGCAAGCGTCGACGCCTACACCGATGGGAAAATCGGCTTGGATCAGGTCGATATCAATGTCAACGCGCCGGTGCGCGCCGTCTTTGATCTAGGGACTCAGGCTTACATTTTCGAGCTTCCCTATCTCTTCCTGGTTGGTCAGCGGAGTACTGGAAAAGTCTACAGCTTCGTCGCACCGCATCTTGAGGACAGTTATGCCCCGGATGTGACGGACCGTTGGGAATGCAAGGCCGTAAAATCCAACGATGTGACCTACCGGTTCTTGATCTGCCGGACAGCGACGGTGGCTCGCGATGCGGCCGTGAGAAACCAAAACCGGGATCGGAGCTTTGGTGCATCCGCCTACTTTATTCTGTCGGACGGCATGGAAGCACAGACGAGTGTGAGCGTGTCGTTCGGCAACACGGACCCTGGGGCCGACAAATCTCAGGTCACAGCAGCGCCTGTCGCCTCCCCGGAACGTCCAGTCCTCACAAGAGACGTAGCGATAAAGCACGGTGGGATCTGGCAAATGCCGGATGTCCGCTCAAAGGTCGTCGATGTGGGGAAAAGCGAGTTCAGACTCCGCTTCAGTTCTCAAACGTGGACCAGCAAGATTGGTTCCCCTCAGATCCTGTCCGATCAGAAAATGTCGAGCTCCCTATCGGCCAAACTGTCGGAAAGCGCAGACTATTGCGCCTGGCGTCCAGCAGCTGAAAATCTGGGAGACCGCCTTCTGGCAGACGAGCCTGACGCGGATATTTCGTATTCCGTCGAGGCGTTCAACAAAACCAGCGAGACGCCTGCGTCGATCGTTTTTGACATGAAGACTCATACCGGCATTCGTCTCGGAACGTTGCAGTGCGTCTTCCCACATGCCGAATCCGTGTCGAATATCGATTTCGATCGCTGGGTCTCAGTTGTTGGCGGACATCTCACGTTGGAGATCCGCCGATAGCTTCCGCATCGAGGCGCCGAATCAAAGCAAACCGCGATTATTCAGCATCCTGATAGAACCTGTTTTGCGATATATTCGGGCACACTGGCGAGTGACGCAGCTGCGGAGCCCCCAGTCGAAGTTTTCATAGCATCTCATCTCAGAATCTGAAACACGGTCGCTTGCAGGCTGCAATCCGAAACGCAGTCAATTCCGGCAATCGTGCGCTTTGTCGACTACCTTTGTCTCTGATGCTTGAGGAACGTCCCCTGCTGCAGTTCCTCGAACGCCTGCCGGAGTTGTTCCTGGGTGTTCATCACGATGGGGCCGTACCACGCCACCGGCTCTTCGAGCGGCTTTCCGGAAACAAGCAGGAACCGGATGCCAGCGTCTCCGGCTTGCACGGTAACCTCGTCGCCGCGATCAAAAAGAATGAGCGATCGGTTTTCCGCCTCCACCGGAGGCGTTGTGTCCGACCATCCGACCCCTTCCATGGGTACGGCGAAAGGCCCCGACGCGTTACAGAACCGCCCCGATCCCGTGAAAACATAGGCGAAAGCATGGCGACTCGTTTCGACCGACAGCGTTTTCCTCCTGCCCGCGGGGATCGACACATCCAGATAAATCGGATCCGCTGCAACCCCGTCCACCGGCCCGGCTTTACCCCAAAAGCTTCCGCAGACGATGAGCACACGGGTTCCGTCGTCATCCATAACCTCGGGGATGTCGACGGCCTTCACCTCCTGGTAGCGGGGCGATGTCATCTTCAACGACGACGGCAGATTTCCCCAAAGCTGGAACCCATGCATCCTGCCGTCCCGATCGCCCTTAGGCATCTCCTGATGGATGATTCCGCTCCCCGCCGTCATCCATTGGACATCACCTGCTGTGATAGCACCCTGGTTTCCAAGGCTGTCGCCATGCTCCACGGTTCCGGCGAGAACATACGTGATGGTCTCAATTCCGCGGTGCGGATGCCACGGGAACCCAGGGAGGTAGTCTTCCGGGCGATCATTGCGAAAGTCGTCGAGGAGGAGAAACGGGTCGAAGTCGGACGTGTTGCCAAACCCGAAAGCACGGCGTAGGTGGACGCCTGCGCCTTCGAGGGTTGGCTTCGATTTTATAAGCCGTTTAATCGGTCGAAGGGACATGACGTACTCCTCTTTTCCGAAAATAACCGCTTTCCCAAACGTCGTGGTCGTAATCGTAATCGGTAGTGTATGGATATCAAGAAAAACCGATCACGACTACGATCACGAGCCATGACAGAAGGGGCACCGCGGCAAACAGCCATTTTCATCCGTGAATGGGTGCGCCCCGATCATAAGAAGCTGATGTAAGCTTAACGTGCGACGTATGCCTATTCAACCGGTGCCCGGGTCGCGGGCGGAATTTCAGGGCCGGAGCCGGCTTTCCGCGCCATCCAATCTTCGGCGTCGCCCCTTAGGGCTCGCGCCAAAATGTGAACTTATTTCTGAGCGAACCCTTACCTCACTCCAGGTACTCAGTCTTCGACGAACGACTTTAGCCTGAACAGTGCCTGATCCCATTGCTCGGAGACAAAATCGAGGTATTCCTTAATTCCTTCAATCGGCTGCGGATCGAATTTGAATAGGCTCTCGCGACCCCTACGGACGCTGTGCACGATTCCTACACTTTCCAACACTCGAAGATGCTTGGTGATCGCCTGCCGGGTCAGCCTGGAACCGTGCGATAGCTTAGAGATCGAATGAGGCGGCCTACCACAGAGCCGCGCAACCAGCGATAGCCGCGTCTCGTCGCCCAGCGCGGCAAATACCAGTGCACGAGCCTGCCGACTGGCGGCCATGCTGCTACGGCGTCTGTGAGACATGGTTGTCGATGTTCTTCATTTGTTCTGTCCAACCGCCGTCATTCATGCGGAATGCTTCGAGGCGGCGGTCGCTGGGAATCTTGTCGAAGCCGGACTCTGTGAGCAGAAGCAGTGTACCGCTCGTGGTCTTCTCCAGCCTGAATTCGACGAGCGTGGGCGTCTCCTTCGAGTAATCTATTTTGGGATCGATGGAATAAGGATGCCAGGTGAAGGAAAAGAGCCGTTCGGGCTCCATTTTCTGCACGACGGCCTCCCATTTGATGTGCTCGTAGCCGGGATAGGTAACCTGGCCACGCGCGACCTGACCCGGTACGAATGGCCCATCCAGTTTCACCCGAAACCACTCGCCAAACTCACGGTAATCCGTCAGCGCGCGCCAGACCCGCGAAACCGGCGCTTTGAGTTCAATACGTTTCTCAATTTGGTTATTCACCTTAAGCAACCTCCGGGTTGCATATTAGCTTAGCGCGGCATAAAAAGCAACCCTGTGGTTGCACTTTCAGGCAGGCCGGCTACTTGGCCACCGCGAGGATGAGCTTCGAAACGCGGATGTCGATCGTGATTATGAGGTGGGACAGAATGTCGCTGCCGAGCGTCAGTGCGACGGGCAAGTCAAAGCCAGCCCCGCGGCGGACCTCGGATTCGCGGAGCTCATCGAGGATAAACGTTTGCCCGCCCAGTTCCATTGGAACGCGCTCACGGAAAACCTTGAATTTTCCGGGTCGTTCGACACGCACAAGACCTTCTGCGAAGGCGGGATCGATGAAGGACACGTTGTAGCCGGTATCGAAATAGACGATCGCCTCACGCCCGTTTACTTTGGCTCGCACGTATAGAATGTGACCCTGCGATTTCGGAGGTTCGACGAGATCGACGGTAAGGTAGCGCTTGCGGTCGAGTTTTTCCGGGAGAGGCGAGGCTGTTACGCCGACTCTCCGTGATCGGTAATCCAAAGTAAGGCGCCGATCCAGGAAGAAGTCGAGCCCCACGGTTCCATTGAACGGTTCGGAGGAGAACATTTGCCAATCGGAGAGGCTTCCCGCGACATTCTTGAAAGCCTTCCCGAGGACGGAGACGATTTCGACGCGAATGCGAAACGATTCGCCACGGTGGCTGCCGTCGGCATTGAGTTCCTCCGTGCGTTCCTCGATGCGATGCGGAATTGAAGGAACATGATTCGTGATTAGAAAGCCTCTGGCGGTTCCTGAATCGAGCATGAGGGAGAGTCTTACCCCGGAGACATCCACTTCTACGAACGGACAGCCCAAGGCGTCAAGACTCAGCGGATAGAGTTGGGGTTTCCGATAGCCAAGGTCCTGCGACCACCGCACGAATGAGGTAGGTTCAAGCGTAGTCGAGACCACTGCCGCTTTGATCAGTTGATCTGCCTGAAAAGACGCGCGACTCAAGACTGCCGCGGTGGGGAATGAGACGGAAAATATTATGATAGCGATTGGCGTCCACGCTGCTGCGGACCATGATCGGACCGTCAGAAACCGAAGTGCCGTTTTCCCTATCATAATGGCTCGCTCCCATTGTCGCTGATGCGCCTCAATTAAAGAGGGAAGCGGCGTAAAAGTAAAGCATGAGTCTTGTCTGAAAAACTCTGCTGGATTGCGATCCAGTCTTACTTCTCTGAAATTGTTGTTGCACGCGAGTATCCTTTCGCCTGAAGGGTCCGAGGACTGGAACCCGGACAAGCTCGACCTCGCGCCCGCGAATCACTTGGAACACGTGCTCCGCCGCGACCCGCTCGTGGAGAGAACTTGTCGGGCATTTCTAATGCATGAAAAATGTTCTTGGGGAGGCAGGGTCGACAGCGGCCGCTCGGACCTTCAGGTCAGGCAAGTCAAGCCAGATCGAAGAGCAGTGTTTCCGCCACTCCGTCCGCCTTGATCAGGAGAGACTCTTCGTCGCTGGCAGAGGCGCCATCCCCCTGTCGCAGCCGGTTCCCATTCAGCCAGAGGCCGCCTTTTGTGACTTGCAGCCATGCGTGCCTGCCCTTGGGCATGGAATAGGTCATTTGTTTCCCATTCTCCATCAGGCAGGCGAACACACGCGCATCCTGGTGGATCGTGACTGAGCCCTCCTGACCGTCTTGCGAAGCGATCAGGCAAAGCCGACTGCGTTTTTCGTCAGGCGCGAAATATTTCTGCTCGTAGCCCGGAGTCAGCCCTTTGCGTTCGGGCAGGATCCAAATCTGCAGAAAATGAACTGCCTGGTCCGCCGACGGGTTGAACTCGCTGTGCTGCACCCCACTGCCGGCGGTCATGCGCTGGACGTCGCCGGGGCGGATCACGGAGCCGTTTCCCATGCTGTCCTTGTGCTCCAGAGCGCCCTCGAGCACGTAGGAAAGTATCTCCATGTCGCGGTGGCTGTGCGTGCCGAATCCTTGCCCGGGCTGCACCCGGTCTTCATTGATTACCCTGAGGTCGGAGTACCCCATGTGCTCCCGGTCAAAATAATCGGCGAAGGAAAAGGTATGGTAGGTGTTAAGCCAACCATGATCGAAATGGCCCCTTTCCTCCCCCTTGCGAATCTTGATCATAGTTCCTCCTTATCCTTAACCGACTCCACCTGATAGAACGGAAAATCAGTTCGAAGCGGCAGGGGCCGTTTTGATGAGTTCGATCTCAAGCGTGATCTTGATCTCGGTTCCCACCAGCAGACCGCCCGTTTCGAGCGCCGCATTCCAGGTAAGCCCGAAATCTCTGCGATCGATCTTCGTCGTTGCCGATGTTCCCATCCTGATGTTGCCGTACGGGTCTTTAATCTCGGAGCTCAGCGATTCGACCTCCAGCGCAACCTCGCGCGTCACTCCGTGGATGGTGAGATTTCCCGTGGCCCGGAAGCCCTCGGTCATAGAGCCCTCCACGCGCGTCGACGTGAAGGCGATGGTGGGGAACTTCTCTGCATCCAGAAAATCAGCGCTGCGCAGGTGAGCATCGCGCGCCGGTTCGCGCGTCTGAACGCTCGAGGCGTCCAGTACCGCATCTACACTTGACTTGCCCGGATCACCGGGGTACAGCTTCACAGCGCCGCTGATTTTGCTGATCTCCCCGCGCACATTGGAAACCATCATGTGGCGCACGGAAAAGTGCGCGCTCGAATGCGCCGGGTCGATCTGCCAGAGCAGCGGTTCCGGCGAAGCGGCTCCCTGCGTTGCTTTGCCGGGCTCAAAAACGGGCTGAGTCGCGTTCATATTTGTTCTCCTTTTCAAGTTGTTCAACCGTTTATCGTGATAACGACTATCATGCCAAAGAAGTTACCCGCTGCCCGCGCGTGCCGCTTCGAGCAGATCAATCAGGTGCTGGACCTGTTTCCGTCCAAGATGCGCCAATCCGCGGCGATGGAATTCAAGCACCGGTTCATCCAATTCCTTCAGCAGGCGCAATCCTTCATCCGTGATCCGTGTCAGGATGACCCTACGATCCTTTGTGTCGCGGGAGCGGGTCACCAGGCCTCGGGCCTCCAGGCGGTCGATGAGGCGCGTGATATCGGGGTCGCGGGTGATCATGCGCTCGGCCACTTCGCGGCAGAGCAGTCCCCCGAGGCCAGCGCCCCGCAAGATCCGAAGCACGTTATATTGGGTGTGCGTGAGCCCGAACGGCTTGAGCGCCGCCTCGAACACGCGCAGAAACGCATCCGCGGTGCGCTGCAGGTTCAGGAACGCCGCCTCCTCCCGGCAGGAGAAGGGCTTGGTCTGCTTGATCTCCTCTATCAACCGTCGTCCCATGCGGATAATATAATCGTTATAACGACAAATGTCAAGAGGAATAAAATGCGGCCGCAAATCGGGGTGGATCGGAGAAGGCCCCATGCTATGGCGTGCACGAGCTTATTTCTTCAAGACGGCTTGCCAGTTCAGCACCACCGTGTAGGGCTGGGGTCCGCTCTTGGCCGCCAGCCTGAGAAAACGATTGCCGTCCGCGGCGGAATCCCACTGGAAACCTCCATACGAACTGCCAAACGCGAAGGCTAAAGCTCCGAAAGGTTTGGGGTTCCCGGCCCGGAATACCGGATTGAACGAAATCTCGACAGCCAGCAGCCCTCCACCGCGAGAAAGATAATAAAGTTCCCGGCCGTCACCGCGCCAGCGCGGGTCAGTCCCGAATCCATCGGAGATTTTCCACTTGCCACCCGCCTCCACAGCCGTCCCGGCGGAGTTCATGGAAAATGACTGCACGTAGACCTCATTTTGGCCTGACTCATCCGAGGTGTAGGCCACCCAATGGCCGTCAGGAGAAAAACGAGCTTGGCCCTCGTTGAATTCACTGCTCAGGAACGGGACCGGCTTCTTGTCGCCCAGCCGGAGCACCCAAATTTCCTCCTTCGTTTTCGGGTGAACCACTGTATACAGAAGGAAACGCCCGTCGCGCGACCAACTGGTGGCATGTTTGTCCTCTTCAGACTTGAGCAGAAGTTCCTCGTCTTTCCCCTCGTTCGCCGGCTTTTGATACAAGTTGAACGTACCATCCCGGTTGGAGCTAAAGATGATGCTGCTCCCATCCGGCGACCAGACCGGATTTGTGTCTCTGAGCGAACCAAAAGTAAACCGCGTACTCGCGCCGCCACGAGAAAGATCCAGCAGCCAGATGTTTGCGTCCGCCCCTCTCTCTTTCGTAACAGCCAGCCGCGTCCCATCCGGCGAAAGCGCCAGGTTTCCATAATCACCCGGCTCTCCGGCGGTTCCCATGACCTTGCCCTCCCGGTCGTACCAAGTGAGCTGCCGGTCTGACGCTACGTTTTGCAGGAACACCAGAACGTTATTGGCCGAAGCCGAAAAGGCCGCGTAGCCGCCGGTGCCGCCGCCGTTATCACTGACCTGCTCGGCGATGGGCGCCTCCTGTCCTTTCAGCTGCAATCGGCGGTTATCGAATGGCTGGGCCATCAGCGTTCCGCCGCGTATGAAAAGCAGGTAGCCGGTGCTAGGGTCCGCCGAGGACGCATATGCCGGCTGCCAGTTGCTAGCCACTAATGGCTTGGAACTCTGCTGTTCGGGTTTTGCGTCAATGGAGCCGAGATAAATGGCGCTCTTCGCCTCGTCAGTCGAGGCGCGCGTATAGACAAAATGCCGCCCATCCGGCAGGAACGAGGGACAATAATGGAGATTTTCCTGGCGCGCGGGATCCAGCGCAGTGATTTGAACTGGAACGCCGCCAGAGGCAGGCACACGGAATAAGCCAACCTGACTGATGCCTAAGACGATCACGTTGTCCTGGTTCCATGCGCTGCATGCGGCCCCTGCCGGGATGTCGGACAAGTCCAACAGAGTCGTTGGGGGACCGCCAGTCACTTCGATCTTCTTGAGCTTTCCTTGGGATCCATATCCGATAAAGCGGCTGTCCGGGGACCAGAAGGGCGTACCACCGCCGGCCGTCAGATCGCGCGATTTCCCCGACTCTAGGAAATGAACCCACAGCCGGTCTCCCACGATGAAGGCCAGCTTGCGGCCATCGGGCGACAAGCTGAGCATCAGCGTGGCGTTTTCCGGCGCCGCGATCTGTAGGCGCATTGGCGCCGTCGGAGCCGGCGGTCTTTCGCGGAAGTGCAGAAACGCGACCGTAGCCAGGCCTACAGTCGCCACGGCCGCCACGCTCCACGCGAGCCACAGGCGGCTAGGGCCGCCGGGCTTCGGTGCGCCTTCGAGGAGCAGCGTCTCACCGGCGAGAGTTGCCTCGATGGCGATTCTCGCTTCACCGATGTCGCGCAGGCGGTTCTTCACGTCACGATCCAGGCAGCGGCGCAGCAGGCCCCGGATTGCCGCCGGCATCTCGCGCGGCAATTTGTCAAAGTCGATCGGGCCGCGCAACACTTCGGCCAGCGTGTGTGAAACGGTCTCGGCTTCGAACAGGCGATGGCCGGTCAGCAGCTCCCACAGCACCACGCCAAACGACCAGATATCCGCGCGCTTATCAACCGGTTTGCCGCTGGCCTGCTCCGGGCTCATGTACGCGGCCGTCCCCAGGATCGTTCCTTCCCGCGTCGCAGCAACAGTCAGCGTGGGTGAATCCTCCGCGCTGCCCGCCGCTGACTCCTGCGCCTTTGCCAGCCCGAAATCCAGCACTTTCACCTGGCCCTCGACCGTGAGCTTGACATTGGCCGGCTTCAGGTCGCGATGGATGATGCCCCGCTCGTGCGCGTATTCCAATCCTTCAGCAATCTGGCGGCAGATTTTCAGGGCTTCATCTGCCGGCAGCGGCCCTCTGGCGATCCTCTGCGCCAGAGTCTCGCCTTCCACAAGCTCCAGAACCAGGAATCGTTTTCCGGAAGCTTCTTCGAGCCCGTAGATGGCGGCGATGTTGGGATGATTCAGCGAGGCAACAAGCCTGGCCTCGCGTTCGAAGCGGGCCAGCCTTTCGGGATCTGCCGCGAAGGCAGGCGGCAGAAACTTGAGCGCGACCGTGCGTTTCAGCTTCGTGTCTTCCGCCCGGTAGACGACGCCCATGCCGCCATGGCCGATCTCCTGGACGATGCGGTAGTGCGCGACCGTCTGTCCGGGCTTGAGCGTCGCTTGCGCCTGATCCTGCGCGAGCGCCTGGGCTGCCACATTCAGAGCTGGAGTTTCGATGAAGCGATCGATTCGCGATTGATCCGCAAGAAGCGCGGCGACTTCCTTTCGAAGATCTTCGTCGCCCGCGCAAGCATTGCTGAGAAATGCCTCTCTTTCGCCCGGCGCCCGCTCTTGAGCCAGTTGGTACAGGCGCTCGATTTCCCGCCAGCGTTCAGGATCTATTCCCAAGGTCATGAGTCATCTGTCTCCACTGACGAGAGGGACAGGCCTATCCATCGCTACCGCATCGCCAGGCTTAAAGCAGTTGAGTGATTTTCCCGGGCTGCTGTTTCATGACATAAACCCGCGTGGCGAAAGGCTTATCCCGATTCTTGTGCGATCATACACCGGTTTCATCCGGCCACGCAATCGAGGGAAAAAACTCCGTCGACATTCCTGTCTGATCCTTGTCGCCAAACTCCGTGGTCACATCGCAAAATCGAGCGAGTGCCTTGGACCTGGACTTGGACCGTCTTGTTCGATGTAAACTTTCCACAAGAACATTTACCAGGTGGCCCTTTATCTGTTCATGTCCACTTCCAGGTCGACGTCCTGGTCCGGGACTGATAGTTGAGGAATTTCACGACGGAGACTATCTGGAGTCCGGAAGCCGTTGCAGACCCATGAACACAAAAAATCGGGGACATGCGGGTTTATTGGGATGGATTTCGTAATAGGGACTGAGGGCGGACAGATGAAGCCGCCAAACGTAGCTCTATCCAAGGGGAGGGAAAACCATGTTCAGCAAGAAAAGCTTGTTTGTCCCAGCAGTGTTGATTTTCAGTAGCTTCTTTGGCGTGTCTGCCGCAAATGCGCAGAACCCGGCATGCCCGTACACTCTCGCCAGTCTTCAGGGCAACTATGCGGTCATCGGCAACTATGGCGCCAACGTAGCCATAGCACTCGGGACAAGGTATTTCGATGGAAAAGGCAATCTGACGGGATCCTACGTCGTTAACGAGCCCATGGCCGGGTCAACAACCGGAGATAGAACCATTGCGACCGGCACGCACACGGGAACCTATACGGTGAATTGCAACGGCACCGGCGTTATCAGCCGCGTTCTCACGCAATCGAACGGCACCACCTCGCTAGGCATGGATGACTTCATCATTTCATGATCATCAGTAGGTGGCTCCTGCTCGCGTTCTGCGACAAAATTCATAGTCATGATGCGTCCCCGCGCCTCTCAGATTTCTGCTGTGATTCGTACCCTGATATTTGCCTCGATCTTCATCGCGGGCGTGCTGGTGTATCTTCCTTGGGGCATCGGCATTTTCCGTTGGCAGCGCCCTTTGCAGGCCCGTTGGGAGTTCTTTGGCATCGTGGTGCTCCTCCTCGGTGCTTACCTTGGCCTGCGGTGCGTCCTTGCCTTTGCCTGGACGGGATATGGTACGCCTGCTCCCTTTGACCCGCCGCGCACACTTGTAATCAAAGGCCTTTACCGCCATGTGCGCAATCCCATGTACTGGGGAGCGTTCCTGATCCTGGCCGGGCAGTGGTTCTTGTTCGGGATTGGATGGGCCACCATCATCTACATTGCCTGCTTTGTCCTTCTCGCGCATCTATTCGTCTGCTTCTATGAAGAGCCGACACTACGCCATAAGTTCGGTGCAGACTATGATGACTACTGCCGCAGTGTGCCGCGGTGGATCCCGCGCCTCAAGCCTTGGACGCAGTCTTCTTCCGATTCCGCCGATCCTGATTGAATTGAGGTTCGTCGAGGGCTTGCCTCAGACCGGATGGACGCGTGCACTGGATGGCGCCGCGCACCCCGGCATGCGGCTTTCAAGAACGAGCGCAGAGGTGCGATGACGGCAGCGCTCTTATCGGGGTCACACCTGACAGCCGCCCATCTGCGGGGAGGGGGAGTGACCACCTTGCAGAAGATGCTCTATCCACTCATCGGACAGGATTACCGGCGAGGTTCCAGGCTCGCGGGTTTCAAAAGCTGATTTTGCGATGTGTTGTCCGAGCCTCCGATAGCTTTCAAACTGGGACTCATCGAAAAACTGGTCCGCAGTGGATTGGTGTGGGAACGCGGCGTTCTCAGCCTTGTATTGGAGGATATCGCCGTCTTCGTCACCCGTCAGGGACGCTTTCAGATACACCAAATACCCGTCCTGGTCGCGATCATTGCGGTCGTAACGGACTCTCCCCAGCGCGCAGTGAGCTCGTGAATAGGAGTTCGCATCCCGTGTCCGTATTTCCCGCGTGTCTATTTCTATGTCGACGTCGAAATCCACTCTGCATTTACGAATCAGGCCCCCGAGGCCGGACATCACGAAATGCTCGTCCTGCTCCGCATCGCAGGCGATGATATATCGGCAGCGCCTGCGGATGAGTTCGTACACTCCAAGATTTTCGAAATGGCCACCATCGGAAAGGTAAAGAAACTTGTCATCATCCCCGGCAGTGCCGAACAGTTCCTTCAAGAGGTACCAGAAGCCCCAGCGTGCGCCTTGTTGACTCGCGGGAAACTTGGGGCTTCTGGTCCAAAGGCCGAGGCGGACGTTGAAGAAGGTCATGAGGAAAGCAACGGTAGATTTTGTGTGATAGCCCATGTTCGGGCTTGCCGCCGCGCCGGATGTGGCAATGCACCGGCCGATCGTGATGCCACCTTTGCCCTTGCCGAATTCAATCGTGGGGCGCACGCCGGTCTGCTCTGAGCCGCTGCAGTATGGCGTAAAGAAAAAAGAGGAAGCGCGCCGTTCCTGCAGCCCTGCGTCCCCTCCTCCGACCATATTCAAGGCGGTATTGATAATGGGAACGGGCCCGTCATATCCGGGCTGCTTCAACTCTGCCAGGCCGAAATCGTCCTTAAAATCAAACTTGGTAAATGGGTTCGGTTTTCGTTCGCCGCGCGCCGCGCGCGCCGCTCCGAGGAAACAGCGCACCAGCCGGTTCCGGTAAAAGGGCGACATGGAGAACTCGTTGATGTCCACGCGCCAGGCCAGTATCAGGCACACGACCGCGAGCGCGATGAATAACCAAAGAACAATACGAATATCCTGCTGAGAAGAATGGCTGAGCGCCTGCCAGTAGTCCTTAACCATCTCTTGCGTTACAGGGCTTCGCGTACCTTCGATCTGCGGCGGACGGGCCGACGCCAGGTTGTTGGGAGGGAGGTCGCACCCGGCCTGAGGCGCGGGAGCCGGCACACTTGATTGGAAGTAATGAGCCGTCAACCCGTAGTGAATCCCGGTGGAGATCATGACCAGCAGGAGGAGGCTGAAGGCGAACGGGGCAATGGCAGCCAGGATCTCCTTGAAGGAGAATCTGTCAGTTCCGCTGGTATGCGGGCTGCAGGCCGCGACCAAGCCCGCGATCGTCGTGAGCAGTCCACCACCGGCGGCAGCACCCACGATCCAGTTCGCGAGGCTGAAGGTGTACAAGGGTCCCCAGATTGCCAGCAGTTCGAGTGCAAAGGAGGCGAAGGAATAAATTCCTAGGAAAGCGGCGAGGCGGCTCCACCATTCGCGGATCGAGTCATCCATGGCGCGGCCAAGGAGGCCGATCTGAAGGACCACACAGAGAGACACCGAGGAAACAAGAAACGGCGCACCCCACAAGCCCGCCTTCCAGCTGCCGGGGCCGGGGCAATCATAGCGAGCCCACCCTTGAAACACCCTGAAGACCAGGAGACCCAGAGCAAAGAAAAGAGCGCCGCACACAGCCCCTACGAGGATGGATCCGGCAAGCGCCCCGATTCTCCGCTTATAATCCCTCATAATGGAGATATACGCCGCGACAAAAGTGGCGACGGTGAGAAGCGCGGACTCGAACAGCAACTCGGCGGGCAGCGTGGCAACACCGGACTTGGCCGTGTTCCAGAGCAGGGATGCGAACAACGCCATTCCGGCCAGCAGCGGAACCAGTGCGAAGATCTGCAGCGCGCCCTGTCCCTTCAAGCTGATCAGGGGCTTCGTAGTCTGAGAGAGAATCCCTGTTCTTTGCTCCTCTCCCGCATTCTGCTTGAACAATAGAACCAGCATCGCCGCAAAAGAGAAAGCCAACAAACCGAAGGTGGAGATCCAAGCGAGCATCAAGTGGCTCGCCGGGAAGTTTGTGAGGGCCCACTGGAAAAAGCGTGGAAGCAGCAGCAGCAGGGCAATAAAGGAAACCAGGATTGCCTGAAGCAACATGCTATTGCGCAGCCAGACCATGGCGATGGTCCAGGTATCGGCGCTGAAGAAGCCGGCGGCGGGCGCGAGATAGCGGCCGAATGATCTCAAATGGCCGACAGCGGCTTGATCCTCGGTGCTCGCAATCTTGTTCCTGCGACAGGCGAGGAACCAGGAGTTGATATATCCTCCTCCGGACACCGACGAGAGGTAATCCACCTGCCTGAGCAGACCCAGCCCTTCCAGAGCCTGAAGGACTCCCAGACAGAATGTGGCGCTCCGGATCCCACCGCCTGAAAAAGTCAGGCCGACCAGGCGCAGCCTCGTGGCACTATGCATCCATGAATCCGGATGAGGTTTCGTCGTCTGATCCGCTGAGGCATCCTTTACGCGCGTGTCCTGTTGATCTGATCGTCCGGAACGATTTCCAATGGCCCGCAATTCTTCTTCGATCCCCTGGGAGACCGGTTTAGATGCACTCGGAGCCGGAAGAAAGTATTTCCTGACTCCTTTCCGGGCCCCGCTTGATTTGGATCGATCCAGCGCGGCAGGTGTTTTGGTGGTTTCAGACGGCGAGGACATATGATCCTCCGTGTGCGCGATGACAGACTGTGAAGGGCAGCTCTTTGCGCGGTGGATAGATCTCTTCTCGGGACCTATGCAGCCGCGGGCTCCCTATTTCCTCAGGATGAACCTCTGCATTTAGCTTATACCTATGAGCAAAAGTAAAACACTATAAAGCCGATTATGGCACGGTCGCCGGCGCTCCCGAATCCGATGGTTCTCCGGATTTGGATGCCTCTCTGTACGGGGACTCTCTAGTCTGACACAGATGATTTCATATTCTCTGACATGGTTCGCGCAATTTGAGCATAGCGATTTCACTTAGGGTAACATTCCAGACGTTTGAAAACTTGGTTGCGGCAGGAAGCCTCGTCGCATTTCTGGCGTCGTTCACGATCACCGGCGCCAAGGACGCCGTCACTCAATTCCAGGCGCGCATGCGATTCATGGCGTTCACAGCTCAATTTGTGCAGCGCGAGTGCGATCCACTGGCACCGGCCGGAATCTCGATATTGTCTCCGTACTCGTCGGGCGCGAACAGCGTCGTGCAACCGGGCGATGGTGTGATCACGCGGAATGAGACTCCTGCTTCCGCCGAGATCGTCAATTGAAGAGCATCCTGGCCAAGGCTGACGGGCTGCTGGAATTCCAAAGTTGGCTGCAGCGAAGCAACCAAGAGGTCACTGAGCTTGAAAGTTGCATTTTTGCCAAGAAGCATGAGGTCAGCTTGCTGTGGGGTATTTGGAGCGGCCTTCACAGGGAAATATCCCGCTTGTTCGTAGCCGTCTGCATAGGCAATCACGGAATGAGAATCCCCGAAATTGCCGCAGTAGGGAACCTCGATGTTAATGGACGAAGCCTTGACGTAGTTTCGAGAGACGATCTTCTGCTTGCCATCGATGAATGTAAACAAAACGTCGGCCGCGGACGGGATAGGCTGCCTCGTCCCGTCAAACACGTTGATTGCGATGGTGCATGCATTTTGGGATGCGCCCGATGGAGTCATGGCTACGCCTCCAGTTGATTTTCGTGTAAAAAGACTGACAGGTACTTACTTTCCCCAGATTCTGTCAAAATCTGCTTCGTAGCTCTGAATGATCGATGACCCCTGGATAAAGATGGCGTTCTCAAAGTTGTAACTCTCCGCGCTCGCCGACCAGTTGTAACTGCCGGTCACGAGCAGCCTGCCATCGATAATCATGTATTTATCGTGCATGATGCCATTCTGGATGCCGGCTGTGCGTCTTAGAGCGAATCCGAGCCCTTCCAGCTTTGCAATCTCGCTACCCGAACCGTCGGCCTGGCTGGCATCGGCGATGATCCTGATGGCAACCCCGCGGCTCCTTGCCTCGATCAAAGCCGCGCTCAAGTCATCCGCGGTAAAGGAATAAATTGCTATATCGATTGTTGACTGCGCCCTGGCGATCTCGGCGATCAATCGGCTCCTCACACCGCCGTTGGGTGAGAAGAGTGACGCGCTCCCGGCTGGTGAATATCCCGGCTGCCCGACGGACATGGCGCTAAACACGTTTGAAGTGTTAAATCGCAGTGCGGTGGCGGCAACATAGCCGGACGTAAGAGCAATCTCCGCCCTGCCCGACGGAGCGCCCGTGATGATTTGCCAGAGGTAAGTCGCCATGTGGTTGCCGGCACCCAAAGATATCGGATATGTGCCGAATGCGGTCCCATCCTGGCTCCAGAGCGTGAGCGTGCCCAAAGAGGGACTCGTTCCGGGGTTTGCGATTGCAAAGCCTGTGGTGAATCCCGCTTCTTCATCCGCATAAAAATCGACCGATGAGACCGGCCGCACTGCTGGAACAGAGGCCTCGCAAAACAGGGTCGAGCCGATAAAAACTTGGAAAACGGAATTGCCGTTCAGGTCAACGGGAGGAGTAGTCGTGACGTTCGCCCAGCCGGTCACGGGAGTGGCTGGCGATCCGGAGGTTATCAGTTTCGCGGCGCCGCGCGCAGGGACCCTGATCCGGAAGGAATCTGAGGTGACGCCACCGACTGTCAAAACCAAGGGCGTGCCCGAGTCCGATACAAACGAAACGGTCGCGTCGGTATCGGTATCGGACGAGTTGGTCAGAAGCAGGCTGGTCTTGTACCCGCCGCCGTCGGCGATCTGCGGAAAAATCAGCGCATCGGGATGCTCAAAGAGAGATGCTCCCGCCTGATTGGACAGGTAAAAAAGGGCAAAGGGGATCGCCCAGGCAAAGCGCAAATGCTCGCGTGAGAAACATGATCTGTTCATAAGTACCCTTCCCGGTCTGCAATCCGCGCTGAAGTTGTGTTCGCGTTTATTCTTCCACGCTTTGTTTACATTTTTAAAGCACATTGCGTAATTTCGATTGAACGGAATATCACGAGTTTCGCTCACAATCATCCTCTTTGCCTTGTGCTGTTCGTGAAAACTTGGTTACAATCATGGTGCAGCCTGATGTTTGTGTGTGGCGGTCCACAGTGGATGAATCCAGGGAGGTGCGCAATGTTAGCGATCCAGTTTTCGAAGCGCAGGAGTTTTAGGGCATCGGCCTTAGTATTGCTCATTTGTGCAATGGCAGGATTTGCGATGCAGAAACCCGATGCCGGGAAAGGCCCTGATACTGCGGTAACGCTTGCGTACCAGTTTCCCGAGGGCAAGACGGTGGCATACAGGCAAACCAGTACCGAAGCCCAGACCGTCGAGGTCATGAGCCAGCAGCAATCAAGCCAGACCAATGCCGTCGTCGAGTTCTCGGCGAAGCAAAAGAGTTCAAAAGACGGCCAATTCACGCTCGGCGTGACGATCAATGCTTTCAAGATCAACGAGGATAGCCAGCAGGGAAGCGTTTCGGCGGACACGAGTGCCGACGTGGGCAAGAGCTTTGACATGATCGTTTCTCGCCTGGGCAAAGAGATCGACACCTTGGGGGCATCGGCGATTCAGTACGAACTTGGCGCCAACGGCAAGCGGGATCTTGCCGGGAATTTTCAGACTTTCTTCCCGGATTTGCCCGAGCAGCCGGTCAAGATTGGCGATACATGGCCGAGCGAAGATAGAGTCACCGAGAAAGTCGGGAGCAACGAAATCCACATTACGTCGAAGAACGTGCACACGCTGGAGGGGTTCGAAACCGTCGACGGATTCGACTGTG